>ERZ779941.243-NODE-243-length-27913-cov-3.213081_pt1 | contig 27913 bp, 24 predicted proteins | sample MGYA00511952_ERZ779941 | MGnify/ENA primary metagenome ERZ779941 (study PRJEB29588, sample SAMEA2142846) | human gut metagenome | biome: human gut; feature: human-associated habitat; material: faeces | place: Denmark | collected 2008/2010 ...
CGCAGCAGCCGCCTTACGTTGTGCCTCGGCAGCAGCACGAGCACGAGCCTTTGCTACCTCCTGGGCAACCAACCGATCAATCTGGGCATTCAAGGCAGCATCTTTCTGACGCTGTTGGGCAAGGATGCCCTGAATGGTTTTTTGCTGCTTTTGCAAGCCTTGGACAACTTGCTGCTGCTCATTCTGCTTACTCTGCAGTTCAGCATGCGCCTTTTGGTTCTTATACAGTAAAGTATTCTTATGTCCCTTCACCGTTTCTAGTTGCCGATGCTTGTTGTTCACCTGGTTCTGCTTAGCCATAACCTGTTCACCCTGCGCGCGCTGGAAAGCAGCATACTCACGGACAAAGCGCAAGCGACGATACATTTGGGTAAGGCTTTTGGCAGAAAATATAAACATCAGTCGATCCTGCACCGTACGATGACGCGCCATATATCGCATCGACTTCATGTATTTTGCCTTGCGATCATTCAACTGTTGTTCCAATGTCTTCAACTGGGATTTCAGAATTCCGATATTCCCCTCAATATGATGGATATCAGACTGGATGCCATCAATGGATTTTTGGCGGTCCTCAATCTCACTGTTGATGACCATCAAGTTTTGGAGACGCTGCTTAACATCAGCCTGATTATGCCGGAGTGCCTGTTCTTGCTCCCGGATTTTCTTCTGAATCGCCGCGCGCTGGCTTTGCAATCCCCGGATAGAAGAATTGGTGTATATGGTGTTATTGGCTTTCTTCGTCGTCTTCGCCGCCTTGCCCTTTGCCCTTGTCCTTGCGGAAGAGCCCTTGGCGGTCGTACTCGAAGTCTTCTTAGAGGAAGTTGTTTTACGCCGGTCCGTCGTCTGTGTGATCTTGGCTTTCCTTGTAGTAGACCGCTTTTGCGTCTGACCCCCCATGGAAAGCGTGGCCGACAGCAACAGGATCATGATAGCTATTCGTCTCATTTACATACTCAATAATTTACCTAAGACATCCTTAGGCTCTACTTTCTTATACTTACTGGACACGGAAGTCTCAGGATCCCAGTCTGAGTCTGTTCTCACACTGTTCATCTCTATTGTCACTTCCATCTTCTGCATTTTCTTCGAGGCAGTCGTCGTGAAATCGAAAGCCTGCGTGGCAGGGAACATTTTCGTGCCCACTGCCTTGAAATCATCATATTTCCAATTGAGGGTCGACGTCCCATGATCCTTGCTCACATACTTGATGATGGCAGAAACAATACGACCGGTCGTGCGACTTGCATCCCACTGGTAATGCATGTTACTATGGGTAAGGGTCACGGGCAGAACGTCCCCTCCCTCATGTGTGTTGATCTCAAACTTCTCTAAATCTCCTTCTGATACCTTCTGTGCGCCCGGCAGCAACAACTGGTTCCAGAAAAGAGCCTGCAGGCTATAGAAATTCAGTCCATTCTGCTGGAGGAAATCCAACTCATTATAGTCTGCTTTCACATATTGCTTATGAATACGGTCGACAACAAGGACATAGGTCGGTGTAAACTCCAAGCGTCCCACCTCTGATCCGATGAGCGGCATTGACAGTTGCAATCGAATCACGACATCTTTTCGCATGTGGACGGAGCCAGGCACAGAGATATCATCTTTATTCCCAGCCTTCAAGGTAAAAGTCATATTACCAACAATATTCTTGGCATAAACCTGATTGTCTGACACCTTCTGCAGGAAGGCCAACTTCTGCACGCCGGTCGCTGGTTGCTGGGAACTTGTCTGATGGGTTATTGTACTGTCCTGTACGATAGCCTTCTTGCTTCCGCAAGATGCCATGGCCAATAGGGACACGCACAGGATGGTATTCTTGATGATCGACTTTTTCATATTACTTGATATATTTCTTCAACTTAATTTTCCGCTCGAGTATCGCTTGGTTATCAACGCCACCGGCTTTCAACGCTTTTTTCCAATAATCCAAAGCTGCTGTCATGTCCCCCAACTTGGCATGTATATCCCCTGCATGTTCGAGGACGACACCGCTCTGAACTGAATCCGTATCATTCAGAACAGCTTGGTCTGCATAGATCTTCGCCTCGGCATAACGCCCTTGCATGAAAAGAATCCAAGCATAAGTGTCCAAGAAGGTCGAGTTCCTGGGTTCTGCTTGCACGGTCTTATAGCTCATCTGCTCTGCCTTCTGCAACTCACGGTTTTCCTGACTCAGGAAATACGCATAATTGTTCAGGCATTCCACGTTATCTGCTTTCCATTGCAGGCAACTGTCATAAGCAGCAAAGGCCTCATCCGCCTTTCCTTTCTGGTGAAGGATATCACCCATGAACCCATAGAAATCAGAGACAATATTGGGATCACTCTGTGAGTTAATCTCGCTCACTCCCTTCTGGAAGGTATTCAATGCCATATCTGTTTCGTTCTTCTGATAATAGGCAACACCAAGGAAATAATAAAAGGCCATCTCCTCTGGGTTATACTCCAAGGCAGGCTTGCTCAAGTCGATAACCTTGTCCCAGTTCTTCTTTGCCCATTGAGCTTGGATCAACTGGAACCTTGCCGCAGCATTGTCCGGAGCGATATCTATGACATGCTGGTATGCCTTTAGAACAGAATCCTGCGGCATTTTCTTCAAGCTCATGTATGCTGCGTTCAGACCCGCCACATCCGCATCTTTCGGATGTGCTGCCATTACGCGCTGAAAGAGACGGAGAATCTTCGTGCTGTCCCCGCCCTCTTGCTGGTTATCGCGGACAGCTTGTTGCAATAACGTTATTCGACTTTCAGAGGAAGTTTTTGGACTCAGAAGCATTTGTTCCTTCATCTGGTTGGCCAGGGAATCCTGCCCCATCGCCTGATAATAATCCGCCATGGAACTCTGTACATAGGCATTGTCCGGTTCCTCCTTCAATGCCGCCGAGAAAATCCGGTAAGCGTCCTTTTCCCGTTTATTTTGCATCAGCCAATTGCCCATCATCACCTTATAATTCAAGTCGCTCGGATGGGCATCTGATAATTTCTTCAGGACACCGAATGCGGATTTCTTGTCACCCTTAAGTTCATAAACTTGCATCTTCGACAGGATGATCTCCTCGCTCTCCCCCTCTATCTGCTCAATCCTGTTGATGGTCGAGAGCATCTTGTCATAATCTTTCTGCTGCTGATACAACCGCAAGAGGATCTCAAGGACATCCTCACGGTCTTTGTTACGAGCATATAATTCCTCAAAGGAATCAATAGCCTTGACATAGTCTTTGGCATTCGTATAATATTGCGCGACTCTCTCTATATAATAACTATTATCGGGATTCAACGCAGCCGCCTTCTCAAGATGGTTCAACGCCAAAGAGTCCTGCTTCAATTCCGAGAGATAAACAGATTCCGCGAAGTAAGCCTCCGCAGCATCCGGATTGATCTTCAGGGCATGCTGCAACAAGTCATAGGCAGCTGCATAATGGCCTGCATTTTCCTGACGTACCGACTCCAGGAAGAAATAGTCATAGCGTAAGCTATCCTCAGCACTCAATGTACTTCGGACTGCTACTCCGTCAGCAGTACGTTCCAACTGTCCCCCCTTCTTCTGAAGGGCAGCATTCCTCGTTGCACAGGATCCCATTATCAAGGATAAGCCGACGATACTCACGAAGAATAGATTTCTATGTCTCACGATCGACTTCAAGATCATTAGATTGAATTATTGAATACCCGTATGACCATAACCGCCCTCGCCCCGTTCTGTCTCATCGAGCTGCGCTACTTCCACGAACGCACCTTGTTCATGACGGGCGATGATCATTTGAGCAATACGTTCACCATCATGGATCACGAAATCCTCATGGCTGAGATTAATCAAGAGTACCCCAATCTCACCACGGTAGTCAGCATCAATGGTTCCGGGGGAGTTCAAGACAGTGATTCCTTTCTTCAACGCTAAACCACTGCGAGGACGTACCTGAGCTTCAAAGCCTGCAGGAAGGGCGATGTGCAAGCCCGTCTTGACAATGGCACGCTCTAAAGGATGAAGGGTGATGGGAGCATCTAAATTGGCACGGAGATCCATCCCCGCACTCTGTTCCGTAGCATACACCGGCAACGGCTGGTGCCCTTTGTTTACGACTTTTATTGTGACCATGATTGCAAATTACCTTATTTAAAATGCAAAAATAGTGAATTCTATCCATATAGAGATATTTTTCGAAGTAAAAAGCAGGAAATTATCTAAAATTACATTACTTTTGCGAAAAGAAATGATGATGAACTGGCTACAATTAATATCCAACAAACGCCTGGGACAGGAGCACCGACATGTGCTGAGACACGATGACCGATCGGAATTCAAACGGGATTACGACCGGTTGATCTTCTCTGCTCCATTCCGCAGGTTACAGAACAAGACCCAAGTTTTTCCTCTGCCTGGGTCAGTTTTTGTCCATAACCGTTTGACACACAGCCTTGAGGTAGCATCAGTAGGCATGTCATTAGGGAATGACATTGCCAGAAAGCTGAAAACCATACATCCAGAACTGGCAAACACCCTGTTTGAGGAGATTGGAACTATCGTTAGTGCTGCCTGTCTGGCACATGACATGGGGAACCCACCCTTTGGGCATAGCGGAGAAAAAGCTATCCAGACGTTTTTTACAGAAGGAAAAGGATTGGAATTGAAAGGGGAATTAAACGCGGACTTCTGGAATGACATCACTCATTTCGAAGGAAACGCCAACGCTTTTCGCTTGCTCACGCACCGCTTCAACGGAAGACGTTCCGGAGGATTTGTCATGACTTATTCTTCTCTTGCCAGTATTGTCAAATATCCTTTCGCAAGTAGCTTAGCTGGAGGACACGGTAAGTTTGGCTTCTTCTCATCGGAATCAGGAATTTATCAAAAAATCGCCGATGAATTGGGCATTATTTGCAAAAGTGAGCCTGGGGATCCACTCTGCTATGTCCGCCATCCTTTGGTTTATTTAGTCGAGGCTGCAGATGACATTTGCTATGAAATCATGGACATTGAAGATGCCTATAAACTTAAACTTCTTTCATTATCAGAGACGGAAGAGTTGCTCTTAGGATTCTTTGATGAAGAGACGCAGCAGAAGATCAGGGACAGAATCCTTGAGGAAGGCGTGACCGACGATAATGAAAAAGTCGTCTATATGAGAGCTTGCGCCATTAGTAGGCTGGAATCCGAGTGTGTCAACGTCTTCGTTCTTCATGAAAAAGAAATCCTCAATGGGGTCTTCAAAGGAAGTCTCATCGACAACCTGCCAAGACAGGAGCGAGAGGCTTACCGCCAATGCGCGCAAACCTCCATGAAGAAGATATACAGGAGCAAGTTAGTCTTAGACGTGGAACTCAGTGGTTACAAGATCATGGAGACCTTGATGGAAACCCTAACCGACGCTGCCGTTAACCCGGAGCGTTTCCATTCTCGGCAACTGATTAGCCGGTTCAGTAGTCAATACGAGATCAACGATGAGAAATTGGAGACCAGGATCATGTCTGTTATTGACTATATCAGTGGCATGACAGATGTCTATGCCTTGGATATCTACCAAAAGATTAACGGAATCTCTCTACCAATCATCTAAATTGCGGGAATTTACTACCTTTTTCGAGGAAAAATCATCTATAGGGAAGAATAATAGCCAGAAAATTTGTTTATCCGGAATAAAACACTTATATTTGCGGAATATATCATTCTACAAACCTTTCGCAAATGGAAAAACTAAATTACGTAAAGCCTCAAATTCGAGTATTAGCGATTGAATGTGAGCTTTTAGCCGATTCTGAATCCCAGAACTCCTCAAGGAAGTCATATATTCCTATTGATGAGAACGCAGAACCGGATGAAAATTGGGTAGCCCAATAAGGGAGAGCACCTTGAAAGATGAGATATCTCCAGAATACCTGCTATTCGGAGGCTCTAAGAGACACTAATGCTAACCGTTAGTGCCTGTATACTTTTGCGTACAAGAGAGAAGAGCTTAATAGTCCTTTTTATAAATGATTTTGTTCGCACCACTTGTAATTTTTAAAGCCTCCGGATGCTCCTTAATAAAACTGTCGATATGGCGGATTCGCTTTTCCTCTAAGATCTCATCGACTGCAATCAGGATACCGGTTTCCTCAACATCTCCAAAGCCATAATTAATGGCTGTGCCGAAAAGCTTCATCGTGGGGCTCAGCCCCATATAAGCATTCACCAAAGGTGGAATATTATAGCCAAGCTTACGGATTTCATGGTTTAGAATACGATAATCCTTCTTAAAATCATCTTCCTTGAAGATTGCAGCCAACTCTTGTTCTGGCGTCTCTATTCTCAAAGGTTTAAGAGGAACGATCAAATGCTCCTTATCATCGAAATGTTTCTTCAGGAAATAGAGAATCATATCGCGTCCACGCCGGATATACGATGGATACATTGTCATCTTGCCAAAAAAGTATTTTACCTTCGGATTGATGACCGTCAGAGCGCCAAGACCATCCCAAAGATTATCCAACGCAAAGATGCTTTTGGTGTTTTTTCGAACATTCTGATATTCAAGTGATACAAAGGAACGCCCCAATTCAACGGTATAAGGAGCATATTCCTTCATAAACTTGTCTGAGAAATGAAACATGTGACTGGTAGCTAAAATAGGCTGCCCGTTCTGGTCTATTTGCCAATCCTCTCCAAAAAGATAACGATACCCTCCAATAATTTCTTCCGCCTCAGGGTTCCAGACGATCAGTTGCCGGCATCCGTTCTCCATGGTATCAAATTCGTCAATATCCATGGACTTCCCCGTCCCCCCACCAGCCGTACGGAAAGCGATTTCCCGCAACCTTCCAATCTCTTTCATGACATGGGGTGCCTCACGGGCCGTTATCACATAAATTTCGTTATGACTTTTATTTGTCATACGAAGTTGCCTTTCTGGTGTCAACTCGCTTTTCAGCAAATCTTTGCTAATCGGTTGGATAATCTCTTCTTCCATTTCTCTATTTCTTAAAACGAACAAATCGTGTACGTGTCATTGGCATTTATAGTTCGTAAACTTTATCTTCAACAAATTTTGCCCATTCCATCGGTGTCTTGCTTTTGTCAAACGTTTGCCATGGGATCGGCTTTCCAATAGCCACTCGGAATGTCTTGTGCACATTCTTATACATTTCATCCACCAAGAACAGCATCGCGACATTAAACTTAACATGGAGTACCTTGCAGATATTTGCCAAATGATAGAAAAAGTTTGAATTCTGACCGCCAAAATGAATGGGTACGACATCACGATGCGTCTCCACGCTTTTACTAATAAAGGTCTTCTTCCAAGGAAGATCATGGATCTGACCGTTAATTTTTCTGCTGCACAACCCAGCAGGAAACATCAAGATATGATGTTCACTCTGGAAACCCGCTTCGACCATAGCTGGGAAACTACGGCTCTGGTTTCCAGTCTTGTTGATAGGGATACACAAAGGAGCCAGCCCCGGAAGCGTCATTAGAATATCATTGACTAAATAACGGAAATTGCTATCATAGTGCCGACCGATCATGGCTCCTAATGCCACCCCATCGGCACCCCCTAAGGGATGATTAGAGACAAACGTATAGAGTTTGCCATCATTCTTGTCTGGCAAATTTTCCTTACCGACGATATCCAGTGTCATATCAAGATAGCGCACGCATTCCTCAAGCCATGGTGTACCTACTTCGTGACGACTTTCCCAGAGATAACGGTTTACCTCATTCTGATGCACGATACGTTTCAGCCAACTGACCACAAAGCGAGGGACGTATTTCTCCTTCCCTCCCATCTTACTCTTTAAAATATCGTCAACATCTACTGTCTTCTCTGTAATCTCATTCATGTTGCTCCAATACTAACACAATGCAAAAATAATATAAGTTTTTCTAATACGTTACTTTTTTGCCCAGAAATGTTCAAAAATTCTTGATTCTGTAACAATTGAATAGCTTTACATTCCCCTCATGTGGAAAATGCCAAAAACTGTTCTCGCAAAGAATTTAAGGATAATTGGTAAAATTTGTGGAGAAAAGTGGGGATGTATGGGGAATTTTGTGTATCTTTGGCACCAAATTCATTATTAAAGATGTATAGATGCGATTGATCGGCAACATTGAAGCAAAGACTGATGCCAAGGGAAGGGCATTCCTACCAGCTGTATTCCGGAAGGTTCTCCAGGTAGCAGGGGAAGAGAACTTGGTTCTCAGAAAGGATGTCTTCCAGCCATGCCTCGTGCTCTATCCTGAGTCTGTATGGAATGAGCAGATGGATTTGTTACGTTCCCGACTCTCCAGATGGAACGCTCAGCATCAGCAGATTTTTCGGCAATTCGTGTCCGATGTAGAATTAGTCACGTTGGACGGCAACGGTCGTTTCCTTATTCCGCGGCGTTATCTCCAAATGGCACATATTGAGCAGTCGATCAAGTTCATCGGTATGGGAGACACGATCGAAATTTGGAGCCATTCGGAAAAGGATAAGGCGTTCATGAATGTGGAAGAGTTTGGCAAAGCGTTAGAAAGCATCATGCAAGAAAGAACGGAAGAAAATGATTAAAACTGCTGAGACATACCATGTGCCTGTTCTCTTGAAAGAGAGCATTGACGGATTGAACATTCAACCGGGTGGCATTTATGTAGATGTTACTTTCGGGGGAGGTGGTCATTCGCGAGAAATTCTCTCGCGAATGGATGCGTATGCCCATTTATACAGTTTTGATCAGGATGCTGATGCAGAAATGAATATAGTCAACGATCACCGATTCACATTCGTCCGTTCTAACTTTCGGTACCTAAAGAACTGGATGCGCTATTATGGAGTCGATCATATAGACGGGCTATTAGCTGACTTGGGGGTATCCTCTCATCATTTCGACGATGAGAGCAGGGGATTCTCATTCAGATTTGATGCGCCTCTTGACATGAGGATGAACAAGAGCGCAAGCATTACCGCTTCCGACATAATCAACAATTATGAAGAAAGGAAACTGGCGGATGTCTTTTACCTATACGGAGAAATCAAGAATTCGAGGAAGATTGCTTCTACTTTAGTCAAGGCGAGGGCCTCCCAACCGATCAAGACTACACAAGATTTCCTGACAGTCATTGAGCCCTTTTTCAAAAGAGAAAGGGAGAAGAAAGAGATGGCGAGGCTATTTCAAGCCTTGAGGATCGAGGTCAACCACGAAATGACTGCTCTCAAGGAAATGCTATTAGCTGCTACTGAGCTAATCAGACCAGGAGGAAGACTATCTGTGATCACCTACCATTCTTTAGAAGACAGGATCGTAAAAAATGTCATGAAGGCAGGAAATGCAGAAGGGAAAATCAGTCAAGACTTCTTCGGGAAAATCGAGACCCCTTTTTTGTTAGTCAATAACAAAGTCATTATCCCCAGTAAAGAAGAGCAAGAACGGAATCCAAGGAGCCGTAGTGCCAAACTCAGAATTGCAGAGAAGAAATGAAAGAAATAAATCAGACACAGAAGAACGAAAAGGGCAAGTCGACTGACGAGGCAGGCGCCACAACAGAAAAAGCTGTTAGTGCAGGAAAGCAGGCGCCAGTTCAGCCAACAGACACGGGTGGAAATGAGGTGTTGCCCACAGAAGATATTCCTTCATTGAAAGATGTCATCAAAGAACAAGCAACAGAGGATGAGCAATCATTTTCTTCCAGTCTGACTTTGAGCAAGATTTTGGGAGGAGACATCCTCACAACCCGTACGATCCGCCATCAGATTTGGTTGATCCTCCTAATAGCTTTCTTCATCCTCATCTATATTGCTAACGGCTACAGTTGCCGTCAGGATCTTATACAGATAGATAAGTTGACTCAGGAGCTGCAAGATGCCAAGTTCAAGGCTCTGTCTACCCACAGTCAAATCACGGAGAAAAGCAGAGAGAGCAATGTTCTTGAAATGTTAAAGGACAACAAGGACAGTGTCCTACATATTGCCGACCAGCCTCCATATATCATCAATGTTCCGGATGATGACCAATAACACAGGAAGAAATAAAATATGAGTAAGTTTGATTCAAAAAAGATAATGCCCCGCTACAGCTTCATCGCCATTCTGATGACGTTAGTTGCCGTGATGGTGATAGGGAAAAGCCTATACATCATGACAGCTAAGCGTGATTATTGGATGAAAGTCGCCGATAGGGTAAAACGCGATTCTGTCAAGGTCACGCCGCAGCGAGGCAACATCCTGAGTTGTGACGGGCAGCTATTGGCATCTTCCTTGCCGGAATTCAAGATATATATGGACTTCAATGCACTGCATCAAGCCAAGAATGACTCACTTTGGGATGCAAAGATAGATTCTATCTGTCTGCGCTTACATCAGATCTTCCCAGAAAAAACGGCCGCGCAGTTTAAAGCGCACCTAACAGAAGGAAAGAAAAAAAATAGCAAGCACTGGCCCATCTGGAACAAGCGAATTGACTACAATACTTATTCTGAAGTTCGCATGCTGCCAGTCTTCCGCTTGGCTAAATATAAGAGCGGTTTCCATGAAGAGGAATTCAATGCCCGCACACGACCCTATTCCACACTCGCTGGGCGTACTATAGGGGATATGTATGGTGCCAAGGACATGGCACGCTGTGGGCTAGAGCTTTCTTATGATTCCATCCTACGGGGAACTGTAGGTCGCGTTCACCGCCGCAAGGTACTCAACAAGTTCTTAGATATTGTTGACACTCCTGCTATTGACGGTGCAGACATCGTGACCACTATTGACGTGAACATGCAAGACTTAGCAGAGCGGTCCGTCATCGACCAATTGAAGAAGATCAATGGCAATGTCGGCGTCGCCATCGTAATGGAAGTCAAGACTGGTGATATTAAGGCTATTGTCAATATGGAGAAATGCTCGGACGGCGAATACCGGGAGATCAAGAACCACGCCGTCACCGACCTGATGGAGCCTGGCTCTGTCTTCAAGACGGCATCTGTCATGACGGCTTTGGAAGATGGAGTCTGCGACACATCCTTTACCATACCGACCGGCAACGGCATCTGGCATGTCTATGGAAGGGACCTAAAGGACAGTCACTGGCGTACGGGTGGATTCGGCACCATCAGCCTTGGGAAAGCAATGGAAGTAAGTTCCAATATCGGCATTGCATACATGGCTGATAAGTTCTATCATAATGATCCAGAAAAATTCGTACGAGGCATTTACCGTACAGGCATCAATAACAAGAATATAAGGATTCCCATCTCAGGGCATGCCAAACCACATATCAGGATGCCTCAAAGATATCCCAACGGACAATGGAAGGACTGGAGTAAGACCGCACTATTGTGGATGAGTTTCGGCTATGAAACACAGATTCCGCCGATTTATACATTGATCTTCTACAATGCCATTGCCAACAATGGTCAGATGATGCAGCCCAGATTCGTCAAGGAAGTCAGGAAGGATGGGCAGACATTAGCTACCTACCCGCCAGAAGTCGTAAAGGGCAGCGAGCATATAGCATCCGACAAGACGATCAAGATCATTCAGGACCTGCTCAGGCGGGTCGTCGTAAACGGCACAGGAAAGAAAGCTTACACGCCCAAGTTCTGGGTTTGCGGAAAAACGGGCACAGCCATGATCGCCCACAACGGGAGCTATAGAGGCGTGGCAAACCATCTTCTGACCTTTGCTGGGTGGTTTGGGCAAAAAGACAAGCCATATTACAGTTGCATTGTCTGCATTCAGAAAACCGGTCTCCCAGCCTATGGTTGGATGAGTGGGGAAGTCTTTAAGACCATTGCAGAGGGGATCATGGCAAAGTACGTAAAATACGACGTGAGAGATGCACGCGACCAGACATCAATCCTGGTCCCAGATGTGAAGAGTGGGAATATCTTGGCGGCAGACTATGTCCTCTCCCACCTGGGAATAGGGACTAATGTCAACTGGTCAGGTAGTTATGCCAATGGTAATCCCATCTGGGGAAAAGCGATAAGAAACAAAAGCTCTGTATCACTGAAACGCGCAAAGACCTACGGGGCAAAATACATCCCAGATGTGATGGGCATGGGAGCTCGTGATGCGGTGTTCATGATGGAGAGCCGTGGCGTAAAGGTTCGACTGACCGGCAGAGGAAAGGTCGTCAAACAAAGTCCTGAACCTGGTAGCCTCATCAAAAAGCACGAGACTTGTCAATTGACATTAGAATAAAGAAACGAATAAACTATATAGAAATGAAATTAAACGAGTTGCTCAAAAACATCAAGCCAACCCATATCACAGGTGATACTGAGGTTGAGATCACGGGTGTGAACATAGATTCCCGCCGTATCAAAGACGGGCATCTGTTCGTAGCTATGAAAGGAACTCAGGTAGATGGACATCGATTCATCCCTAAGGCTATTGAGTCGGGCGCACACGCCATCCTCTGCGAGGATCTTCCAGAAGAGTTGAAGGATGGGGTCACCTATGTGCAAGTGGCATCCACCGAGGATGCCGTTGGGAAGGTGGCTACCTTATTTTATGGTGATCCATCCAAGAAACTAAAGCTGGTTGGTGTCACTGGAACCAATGGGAAGACAACTATCGCCACCTTATTATATAATATGTTCCGCAAAATGGGTCATAAGTGCGGACTGATGTCCACAGTTTGCAACTATATTGATGGCGAGCCTATTCCTGCTGACCACACAACCCCTGACCCCATCGAATTGAATGAACTTCTTGGGAAGATGGTAGCCGCAGGATGTGAGTATGCATTCATGGAATGTTCCTCGCATGCTATCGCCCAAAAGCGTATTGGTGGACTAAAGTTCACAGGTGGCATTTTTACTAATCTCACCCGCGATCACTTGGATTATCACAAGACGTTCGAGAATTACAGGAATGCCAAGAAAACATTCTTTGACGGTCTGCCTAAGACAGCTTTTGCAATTACCAATGCTGATGACAAAAACGGCATGATCATGGTGCAGAATACCAAGGCGACAGTAAAAACATACTCGGTTCGTGGTATTGCTGATTTTAAAGCAAGGATCCTGGAATGTCATTTCGAAGGTATGTACTTGGAGATCGATGGGCACGAAGTCGGTGTACAGTTCATTGGGAAGTTCAATGTCAGCAACCTGCTCGCCGTCTATGGCGCAGCCATCATGCTCGGTAAGAAACCAGAGGACATTCTCGTTGTTATGAGTACGCTGCATAGTGTCAGTGGACGTCTGGAACCTGTACGCTCGCCCGAAGGCTTCACTGCTATCGTTGACTATGCGCATACGCCAGATGCTTTGGAGAATGTGCTGAATGCCATTCATGAAGTATTAAACGGGAAAGGAAAAGTGATCACAGTATGCGGTGCGGGTGGAAACCGGGATAAAGGAAAGCGACCATTGATGGCTCAAGAAGCTGTCAAGCAAAGCGATGTCGTTATCATCACAAGTGATAACCCACGGTTTGAAGACCCACAGGACATTATCAATGATATGGAAGCAGGCCTGAATGCACAACAGATGAAGAAAGTCATCACCATCGTTGACCGGAAGGAAGCGATTAAGGCTGCTTGTCAAATGGCAAAGAAAGGGGATGTCATCCTCGTTGCCGGGAAAGGTCATGAAAACTATCAAGAGATCAAGGGAGTCAAGCATCACTTCGATGATAAAGAAGTATTGCATGAGATCTTTGGTACTAAGGCTTAAGGATAATCATCTAATGTTTAAAGTTTTGTAGACATGCTATACTACTTGTTTAGAGCCCTCGAACAATATGGAATCTCAGGATCCAGGATGTGGGGATACATTTCCTTCCGTGCCCTATTGGCACTGATCCTTTCTTTGGTGATCTCGGCATGGTTCGGCGAGAAGTTTATAAAATATCTGAAAAGCAAACAGATTACAGAGACACAGCGAGATGCTTCCATCGATCCATTTGGGGTACAAAAGATAGGTGTCCCTTCCATGGGAGGTGTGATCATCATTGTTGCCATTCTGATACCGGTTTTACTTTTAGGACGCCTGCGCAATATCTATTTGCTCCTGATGATCGTCACCACAGTATGGCTTGGATTCCTCGGCGGAATGGATGATTTCATCAAGATTTTCCATCGCAACAAGGAAGGACTGAAAGGAAAATACAAGATCATTGGGCAAGTAGGCATTGGGCTCATCGTAGGATTGGTTCTTTGGGCATCACCAGATGTAAAAATGAACGAGAACTTAGCCATTGAACGCCAAGGGCAGGAAATGGTGGTCAAGCATCGGTCGGAAGCCCGGAAATCTCTAAAGACAACCATTCCCTTTGTCAAAGGACATAACCTCGATTACTCAAGAATTATGGGGTTCTGTGGGAAATACAAGACTGCAGCGGGTTGGATTTTGTTTGTCGTCATGACCATTCTGGTTGTGACAGCCGTCAGCAATGGTGCAAACCTCAACGATGGAATGGACGGAATGTGTGCGGGTAACTCTGCTATCATCGGGGTTGCATTAGGCATTCTGGCATACGTCAGTTCCCACATACAATTTGCTGCTTACCTGAACATCATGTATATTCCAGGATCACAAGAATTAGTTGTATTCTTCTGCGCCTTTATCGGAGCTCTCATCGGTTTCCTGTGGTATAATGCCTATCCAGCACAGGTCTTCATGGGAGATACAGGTTCACTCACGATCGGGGGAATCATCGGTGTGGGCGCGATCATCATACATAAAGAATTATTGCTGCCTATCCTCTGCGGAATCTTCTTCGTAGAAAGCTTGAGCGTGATCATGCAGGTATGGTACTATAAGATGGGGAAACGTAAGGGAATCAAACAGCGCATCTTCAAGCGTACACCGATCCATGATGCCTTTCGCACGCAGGATTCACAATTAGATCCAGAGTGCAAGTATCTGATGAAGTCGCCACGTTCACCTAAGCATGAGGCTAAGATCACCGTACGCTTCTGGATTATGACCATTATATTGGCAGCATTAACTATCATCACATTGAAAATAAGGTAAAAGAGAGGAAAGAAAATGAAAAGAATCGTAGTATTAGGAGCCGGAGAAAGTGGAGCCGGAGCTGCCATATTGGCAAAGAAAGAGGGATTTGACGTATTCGTTTCAGATACATCCAAGATCAGGGATAAATATAAGAAAATGCTCGATGACCATCACATTGAATGGGAAGAGGGACATCATACGGAAGAAAAAATTCTAAATGCTGACGAAATCATCAAGAGCCCCGGCATTCCCAAGGAAGCTCCCATAATCCAAAAGTTAGTCGCTCAGGGCACCCACATCATCAGCGAGATCGAATTCGCGGGCAGATATACCCATTCCAAGATGATCTGCATCACGGGCAGCAATGGCAAAACCACGACAACATCCCTGATATACCATATCTTTAAGGCAGCCGGCTATGACGCAGGATTAGCTGGGAATATTGGCAGGAGCCTTGCACTACAAGTAGCAGAAGACCCACATGAATACTATATCATCGAGCTCAGCAGCTTCCAATTAGACAATATGTATGACTTCCGCGCCAATATTGCCATTCTTCTCAATATCACGCCCGACCATCTCGACAGGTATGACTTTAAGTTTGAAAACTATGCTGCCGCAAAAATGCGCATCACCCAGAACCAGACAGCTGAGGACTCTTTCATCTATTGGAACGATGACCCTGTCATCAAGAAGGAACTGGAGAAATACGACATCAAGGCCATCCAGTATCCTTTCTCTGAATTGAAGGAGAAAGGGAGCATTGGCTACATCGAGGAGGGGCAGTATAAGTTGGAAAAGCCCACACCCTTCAATATGGAGCAGGAGGAGCTGAGCCTTACTGGGAAACATAATATTTACAACTCCTTGGCAGCAGGTCTTGCCACAAACATTGCAGGCATTAAGAAAGACATTATCCGCAAGAGCCTCAGCGACTTCCCGGGCGTTGAGCACAGGTTGGAGAAAGTGTGCAAGGTGCGTGGAGTACAGTACGTCAACGACTCGAAGGCAACAAATGTCGATGCTTGCTGGTATGCCTTAGAGAGCATGAAGACTCCCACGATCCTGATCTTAGGTGGTAAAGACAAAGGGAACGACTACAACGAAATCAAGGATATGGTGAAGGAGAAATGTGTAGGACTGGTCTATCTGGGCGCTGACAACACAAAGCTCCATAATTTCTTCGATGGAATGGGCATTCCCGTTAGGGATACCCATAACATGAAAGACTGTGTAGCGGCATGCTATGAAATGGCAAAGCCAGGAGATACGGTCCTGCTAAGTCCTTGCTGCGCCAGCTTCGACCTTTTCAAGAACATGGAAGATCGTGGCACGCAATTTAAGGAACAAGTTCGTAACTTATAAAAAGGATGTAGGATAAATCATTAAAGTCATGATCAATAAGACCTTAGGAAACATATTCAAAGGTGACAAGGTGATATGGATGGTGTTTTTCTTCCTTTGCCTGATCAGTGTCGTTGAGGTATTCTCTGCCTCATCGGAACTGACTTATAAGGGAGGAAACTACTGGGCTCCAGCCTTAAAGCACATCGGCACCTTGATCTTCGGCATCTTTTTCATGGTGGTTACCGTGAACATCCCATGCCGGTTTTTCAAGATTGTCACGCCTTTTTTGTTGATCATCTCTCTCGTGACCTTACTTTGGGTGGATTTCAATGGGCAGTCTACTAACGATGCACAACGCTGGATCAAGGTTCTCTGGATACAGTTCCAACCCTCGGAGATAGCGAAGGGGGCCATGGTTCTTGCAACAGCCCAGATATTAAGTGCTATGCAGACTGACCATGGCGCAGACAGGAATGCCTTCAAATATATCCTGGTAGTCTGTGCGATCATCATTCCCTTGATCATGAAGGAGAATCTGTCCACGGCTGCCCTACTCTGCGTGGTCATCTTCATGATGATGATCTTAGGAAGAGTACCAGCCAGACAATTAGGGAAGTTGTTGGGCATTATCGCGCTATTGGGCGTTATCGTGTTTTCCTTGATCATGGCCATAGGACATGACTACACGAAAGACAACAAGAAGGAAAATCTGACAGAGCAAATCAGCCATAAAGAAGAAAGTGGAGTACAGGGAAAGCTCTTCCACCGTGCAGACACCTGGCGTTCACGAATCGACAAGTTCTTTGATGGAAAGGAAGTCCCGCCTGAGGATGTTGACCTGGACAAGGACGCACAGACCGCCCATGCGAATATTGCCATTGCTTCGTGTAATATTATTGGCAAAGGACCTGGTAATTCCGTAGAGCGAGATTTCCTCTCGCAAGCCTTTTCCGACTTTATCTATGCCATTATCATTGAGGAAACCGGCATTGAAGGTGCCATCTTCGTTGCCATGCTCTATATTATCCTGCTCTTCCGAACAAGAAGAATTGCCAACAGGTGCGCACATACTTTCCCTGCTTTCCTGGCTATGGGACTGTCACTGCTCTTGGTAACCCAGGCGTTGTTTAACATGTGCGTAGCCGTCGGTCTGGCTCCGGTAACAGGTCAGCCATTGCCTCTTATCAGCAAAGGAGGAACATCTACCTTGATCAACTGCATCTATGTTGGGGCAATCCTCAGCATTAGCAAATCTGCTGCCAAAAGAGATTCCGCATCTGAGAATTTGTCCGAGCAAGTAGTGGATGCAGCCTGATAAAATAAAAGTTGCAGAAAATGATTAAATCAGAAATATTTTGATTACTTTTGCAATATCGAGTAGGAACATAAAGAAAACAAGATAAATGGACCAGGAATTAAGAATCATCATCAGTGGCGGTGGCACCGGAGGGCATATCTTTCCTGCGGTGTCGATAGCGAATGCCATCAAAGCCAAATGCCCAGAGGCAAAGATCCTGTTCATCGGCGCCTTAGGACGAATGGAAATGCAACGGGTGCCAGCTGCAGGATACGAAATCAAGGGACTTCCCGTAAGGGGATTGCAACGTCCCATCTGGTCACCGAAGAACATCTCCGTGATCCTCGACTTCCTAAGAAGCAAGCAGATGGCAAGAAAGATCATCAGGGAGTTTAAGCCCCAGGTAGCAGTCGGCGTAGGTGGTTATGCCAGCGGCGCTGCCTTGGATGCAGCCTATGGGATGGGGATACCTTGCCTCATCCAGGAGCAGAACTCGTATGCAGGCAAAACCAACAAGATGTTAGCAAGGAAAGCCAGTAAGATCTGTGTCGCCTACGAAGGAATGGAGCGGTTCTTCCCCGCTGATAAGATCATGATGACTGGTAATCCTGTCCGCCAGAACATCCTTGAGACACAAGCAACCCAAGAAGAGGCGCGCCAGCAATTCGGACTGGACCCTAACAAGAAAACAATCCTTCTCGTTGGGGGTAGCTTAGGAGCACGCACCATCAATGAAAGCGTTTTACAACACTTAGACTTGATCAAGGATAGCAACGTTCAGTTTATCTGGCAAACAGGCAAATACTATCACCAAGACATCCTGGGGCTTATGAAGGACCACCAGGATCTGCCTATGCTGAAAATACTGGACTTTATCAGTGATATGGGTGCCGCTTATAAGGCGGCTGATTTAGTCATCAGCCGTGCTGGGGCAAGCTCTATCTCGGAGTTCTGCCTCATCGGGAAGCCCGTGATCCTCGTGCCAAGCCCGAATGTGGCAGAGGACCATCAGACAAAGAATGCCATGGCATTGGTCAACAAGGACGCTGCTATCTACGTCAAAGACGCAGATGCGCCAGGTGTACTGTTGGAAATTGCCATCAAGACCGTACAGAATGACAAGAAGCTTGCTTCGTTAAGTGAAAATATAAAGAAATTAGGATTAAAAAACTCGGCAGATGTCATTGCCGAAGAAGTGATAAAACTCGCACAAAAGAATGGAACTGAAAGATATTAAGGCAGTTTACTTTATTGGCGCAGGGGGCATCGGAATGAGTGCCATCGCCAGGTACTTCATCAACAAAGGCTTAGTGGTAGCCGGATATGACAAGACTCCTTCCGACCTGACCCGCCAGTTGGAGAAGGAAGGCATGCTGATACATTACGAAGAGAATATCGAGGAAATACCTCATGCCTGTAGGGACCCCAAGTCATGTCTTGTCGTCTATACTCCTGCTATCCCGGCAACACACCAAGAATTGCTATATTTCAGGAATGGGAGCTTTGAAGTGATGAAGCGCGCCCAGGTATTGGGCATCCTGACCCGCACCCACAAAGGACTATGCGTGGCTGGTACACATGGAAAGACGACGACTTCGACGATGTGCGCACATATCATGCATCAAAGCCATGTCGACTGCAATGCGTTCTTGGGAGGAATCTCAAAGAACTATGGCACTAACTACATCCTCTCCGACCACAGCGATTATGTGGTGATTGAAGCGGATGAGTTCGACCGTAGCTTCCATTGGCTTCGCCCATGGATGAGCGTCATCACGGCCACTGACCCTGACCATCTGGATATCTATGGTACAAAAGAGGCCTATCTGGAGAGCTTCCGTCACTATACAGAACTGATTCAGCCAGGCGGTGCCCTGATCATACATACGAATCTGGAGATGCAACCTCATGTCCAGGAAGGAGTCAAGACCTATACATACAGCCGGGACGAAGGGGATTTCCACGCTGAGAACATCCAAATAGAAAATGGGGAGATCACTTTCGACTTTGTCTCTCCCATTGAGAACATCCCTGGCATTCAATTAGGGCAACCTATCCCCATTAACATTGAGAATGGGGTCGCAGCCATGGCATTGGCACAGTTGAACGGATGCACTTCTGAAGAGATCAAATATGGAATGAAGACATACCATGGCGTAGACCGGCGTTTCGACTTCAAAATCAAGAATGACAAGATCGTCTTCCTCTCTGATTACGCCCATCACCCCAAAGAGATCTACCAAAGTGCCAAGAGCATCCGTGAGTTGTACAAGGACCGCAAGATCACTGCGATCTTCCAACCTCACCTTTATACAAGGACAAGAGACTTCTACAAAGACTTTGCAGAAGCCCTAAGCCAGTTGGATGAGGTCATCCTTTGCGATATCTACCCTGCCCGCGAACAACCGATCCCTGGGGTCACAAGCAAGCTCATCTATGACAACCTGAAGCCAAATGTCAAGAAAAGCATGATCCATAAGGAAGATGTGCTGGAACTGGTGAGGAACAGGGACTTCGACGTGCTGATCGTCTTGGGCGCAGGCGACTTGGACAACTATGTCCCACAGATTACCAAGATCTTAGAGGCGAAGTACAAATAATGCATTGCTGAAGGACAGATCAATGAGAGCAAACTGGAAAAAGACCATGACGATCGCACTGGATGTGGTTCTTGCAGGATACTTAGTGCTGGCTTTCACGGCTTTCAACAAGCCCGACGAAACAGCCAAAGTCTGCACGAAAGTAAGCATCGATATCCAGGATGAGACGACAAATGGCTTTATCAGTGCCGAAGAGATCAAGAATAGATTGACAAGAGTTCGACTCTATCCTCTGGGTAAGCCCATGAGCAGCATTGACGCGCGCAGCATCGAGGAGACGCTGAAAATCAGTCCGTTCGTGCAGACGGCAGAGTGCTATAAGACACAAGACGGGCATATCTGCATCACCATTACTCAAAGGATGCCCATCGTAAGGATCAAGGCATACAATGGGGACGACTATTATATCGACGACAATGACCATATCATGCCGAATTCCCATTACACTTCCGACATGATCATCGCGACAGGACATATCAACAAATGGTTCGCACAGAACTACATCTATTTCCTGAGCAAGGCACTGATGGGGAACGACTTATGGAAGAACTTGGTGGAACAGATCAATGTCCTGCAGGATAAAAGCATTGAACTGGTACCACGGATAGGAAACCATATCGTCTGCCTCGGTCCACTGCCAGAAAGCAAATACAGAAGTGAAAGGGAACAGATGATCAATGCGTTCACCCAGAAGAAAATGGACCGTTTGGAAAAGTTCTATAAATACGGACTGTCCAAGGCTGGATGGAATAAATATTCTTATATCGACTTAGAGTTTGACAACCAGATCATCTGCACGAAGAGCGAGGAATGCATGGCAGAAGAGGAAAAGGTGGAGGCTGCCAACGCGGTCAGCGAAGAAGGGCAGGCAACAGGCGATGGACTGCAAAAGAGCCAAAAGGAACAACCTACAGGGCAAGTCGAATCTTCTACGGCAGAGAACGTGACATCACAGAAAGCCGCAGAAACACGCCAGGAGAAGTCCAATGACCCTTCCACAAAAGAAGGAACAACAAAGGACAAGGGCAGCAAAACCAAGAAAAAGGATGCCAAGGCAGGAAAGGGCAATGCCTCGCAAGGGGGACAAGCAGATGCAAAGAAGGCTGGCTCCGCAAAAGACAACAAGAAAAAGAAATGAATTGATAATTAAATAAACGTATGGCAAAGGAATTTATCGTAGCAATAGAGCTCGGTTCATCAAAGATAACCGGCATCGCAGGGAAGAAGAACCCGGATGGCAGCATCATGGTGCTTGCTGTCGCCAAGGAGGATTCCACCTCATGCATACGCAAAGGCGTGGTGTACAATATTGACAAGACTGTACAGTGCCTGACGAATATTGTCAAGAAGTTAGAGACAATATTGAAGACTAAGATTGCACATGTCTACGTAGGAGTAGGCGGGCAGTCAATACGAAGCATCAGAAATGTCATCGTTAAAGAATTGCCAGAAGAAACCATTGTCACGCAGGACCTGATCAATGAGCTGATGGATGCCAACCGGAACATGAAATATCCCGAGCAGGAAATATTGGATGCAGTGACCCAGGAATACAAGGTCGACAGCCAGTTCCAAATAGATCCTGTGGGCATCCCATGCACCCGGCTCGAAGGTAACTTCCTAAACATTCTATGGAGGAACACGTTCTACCGCAACCTAAACGACTGCTTTACGAAAGCAGGCATTGCCATCGCCGAAATGTATCTGGCTCCCCTTGCCTTGGCAGACAGCATCCTGAGCGAGACGGAAAAGCGTAGTGGATGCCTTCTCGTCGACTTAGGAGCCGAAACTACTACGGTATCTATTTATTATAAGAATATCCTGCGCCACCTCTCCGTTATCCCCTTAGGAAGCAACAATATCACGAAGGATATAGCATCGCAGCAAATTGAGGACCAAGACGCGGAAAGGATGAAACTCAAATATGGCAGTGCCTATACGGACAACAACGATATTGATAATACGTTGTCCTACCCCATTGACCAGGAACGCCACCTCGATAGCCGCAAGTTCGTTGAGATTGTGGAGGCAAGGGTCAGCGAGATCATAGAAAATGTGTGGTTCCAGGTTCCAAATGACTTTACGGATAAGCTGATGGGAGGGATTATCCTGACAGGTGGAGGCTCTAACATGAAGAACATCGAACAGGCTTTCCGCAACCATACCCATATCCAGAAAACCAGGATCGCTCATTTTGTATCGCAGGTTATCACATCGAATAACCCTGACATCACTGCCAAAGACGGGACGATGAACACAGTCTTAGGGCTCCTTGCTAAGGGGGACATGAACTGTGCAGGAGAGGAAATCACGAACGACCTGTTCGGACAAAGTGGAGGCAAGACCGTAACAACCGCTGATCTCCATAAAAACCCACGGCCATTGAATGAAACCAGTGGAAGGGGAGTCGTCCAGACCGAAGCCGAAAAGCAAAAGGCAGAGGAAGAGGCACGGAAGAAGAGAGAGGAAGAAGAGGAAAGGGCACGCCGCGAAGCAGAACAAAAAGCCCAAGAGGAAGAAGAGCGGAAGAAAGAAAAGAGCTTCTGGCACAAAACCTTTAAGGGTATCAAGGACTTCGGAAAGAAGATGATCCAAGAAGAGGAATAAGACAAATACTAATCATTAAGGAACTATGGCAGACAATATCATAAAACCCAATATGGTCGACTTCGGGGAACCGGAGAAAGAAAACAGCATCATCAAGGTGATCGGTGTAGGAGGTGGCGGAGGCAACGCCGTCAACCACATGTACCGTGAAGGTATCCACGATGTCTCTTTCGTGCTATGCAACACAGATGCGCAGGCTCTAAACGACTCTCCTGTCCCTGTCCACCTGCAGTTAGGAAAGGAAGGTTTGGGAGCTGGTAACAAGCCTGAGAAAGCAAGGCAAGCCGCTGAAGAGAGTCTTGACGATATCAAGAACATGCTGAATGATGGAACCAAGATGGCATTTATCACCGCCGGAATGGGCGGGGGAACGGGCACGGGCGCTGCCCCTGTCATTGCGAAGGTATCTAAGGAAATGGGGATCCTCACCGTAGGCATCGTCACCATCCCCTTCCGGTTTGAAGGTCCGAAGAAGATCGACCAGGCTCTGGATGGCGTGGAGGAGATGGCAAAGCACGTCGACGCCTTGCTCGTCATCAACAACGAAAGGCTGAGGAAGATCTATCCCGACCTGACTGTCCTGGAGGCATTCGCGAAAGCTGACGACACACTGAGCGTAGCTGCTAAGAGTATCGCAGAGATCATTACCATCCATGGACTGATCAACCTCGACTTCAACGACGTGAAGACGGTCTTGAAAGACGGCGGCGTTGCCATCATGAGCACGGGCTACGGAGAAGGTGACGGACGAGTGAAGAAAGCCATTGAGGACGCACTCAACTCTCCCCTACTGAATGACAACGACGTGTTTAACTCCAAGAAGATCCTGCTCAACATCGCGTTTGCCAGTGAGAAGGGAAACTCTGGATTGATGATGGAGGAGATGAACGACGTGAACGAATTCATGGAGAAATTCGGCAATGACTTTGAAATCAAATGGGGCCTTGCCCTTGACCCGGAATTGGAGGGCAAGATTAAGGTTACTATCCTTGCCACAGGATTTGGCATTGAGGACGTAGAAGGCATGAATAACCACCTGAAAAAGCATACGGAAGAAGAGGCAAACCAGATTGCCAAGGAAGAGGAGGAACGGGCAGAGAGAGTAGACCGCATGAACAGATACTATGGGAAAGATGCCAATCGGGCTCAGTATAAGCGCCGTCCACACATCTTCCTGTTCCATCCCGAAGACCTTGACAATGACGACATCATCCTTGCCGTCGAGAATACGCCCACATACATGAGGACGCAAACGATGTTACAGAACATCCGCAACCAGAAAACAGGAAACATCAACAACAACGAGGAAGAGAAAAAGGAACCCATTCAGGGCACCATCACTTTCTCCTAATAAAACAAAATAGCAAATGGCACTTTTTGAACAAGTCAGCGAAGACATCAAAACGGCAATGAAAGCCCGTGACAAGGTTCGCTTGGAAACCTTGCGCAACATCAAGAAGGTATTCCTTGAGGCAAAGACTGCCCCTGGAGCCAATGACACATTAGAGGACGCTGCAGCTCTAAAGATCCTGCAGAAATTGGCTAAACAGGGCAAGGAATCTGCAGAACTGTTCAACCAGCAAAACCGGCCTGACCTGGCGGAGGAAGAAATGGCACAGGTAAAGGTCATCGAGGAATATTTGCCCAAGCAACTCTCTGAGGCTGAAATTGAGACTGCCGTGAAAGGCATCATCGCCCAGACTGGCTCTACCAGCATGAAGGAAATGGGAAAGGTGATGGGACTTGCCACGAAGCAGTTGGCGGGAAAGGCCGATGGAAAAATCATCTCGACCATCGTCAGGAAGCTATTGGCATAAAAGTCCTACAAGAGCCCCACTGGGATGAGCGTCCAGTGGGGCTCTTGCTGATGAAGGAGGCGATAGCCACTGAGCAATGCCATCAAGCGAAAAGTTCCCGAAGGATATCAAATGACTTTAGTTCTGGGAAATCCGGAATATGAAGACGGTAAAATTGAAGGATCAATGCGGTGCATCTGTTCCTGTCTTCCCGGGAAATCTTCAGCAGGTGCATGGTCTCATATTGAAGGCGCATCAACAGCAGGATCTGGGCGGAATCCGCTGGCAGGAGAAAGTCCTTGTGCAAGGGAACAGTCCCGACAAAACAACCACTACGCAGGTCGAAAAGGTTACCAGGATGGTAATCCTCCAAGTTGGGGAAGAATCCCAAGAAGCGAGACAACCTCAACATAAACACAAAATGGAAGTTAGAGAAGGCACGCACAGCACTGTCCAACCAAAGAATGCTTTTCTCCACATAATCATATAGCAACGCATTCTTTTGCTCATCACGTGTAGCATGATAGAGAAACTCGGCGCAAAAGAGGGATATGGACAACTTATAAGGATCAAAGGGGATCGTGGAGAACGGCTCTGCAATCCGAATATCCTTGAAGCGTTGCAACTTCATCTTCTGCCGATAATCAAATTGCACATCCAAGATGGTCAACGGTTGGAAGAACTGCCGCTTGGTCTTACCCTTCGATGACTTAGGGATAGGACAAATAAAGGACACCCTACCCACCTGCTCGGTAAAGAGATCCACAATGACCTGTGACTCCCCATATTTGATAAAATGCAATACAATTGCCTTGGTATTTATCTGCATAGCACCCCTCCAAGGCTCCAAAATTACTAAAAAACAAGCATTTAGAGAAAATTTTTACCTGAAAATTTGCACAATTCAATAAAATGGGCTAACTTTGCACCCGCAAAATCAGCCAATGGTCCCTTCGTCTATCGGTTAGGACGAGAGATTTTCATTCTCTAAAGAGCAGTTCGATTCTGCTAGGGACTACAAATAAATAAAAATAATAAATAGTAAGATGGCAAATCACAAATCATCAGTAAAGAGAATCCGTCAGACAAAGACAAGGACTCTGCACAATAAATATTATGCAAAGACAATGCGTAATGCAGTTCGTAAGCTGCGTGCAACAACTGACAAGGACGAGGCAGCAAAGCTGTATCCAGCAGTTCAGAAGATGTTGGATAAGCTGGCTAAGACCAATATTATTCATAAGAACAAAGCTGCAAACTTGAAGGCAAGTTTGTGCCAGCATATCAACAAGTTGGGATAATCCCGCCTTGCTTGAACCGATCATAAAGGTCGTATCCTCTGGATACGGCCTTTAAACGTATGGGTCAACGATCAGAATAATACCGCCCGTTCGCGCCCAAGCGCAAGTAAGGTTCCACTTCAGGATAGCGCAAGCGGTATTCCGCACCCAGGCAATGGTCGGCAGGACCAATCACGATCACCCAACCATCTATATAACCTGCGTTCCCAATCACTAATTCCTCAGGTTTCTGGACGCCAGTCTGCAACTTTCCCTTATATCGCCACATCAACGACTTGATCTGTTGGTCATCGCACTTGAAGATCTCAGCCACGGAAAGACGATGCCCATCTTTCTTGCTGAACGTGGCACAGTCGGCAGACGTCCAGGTCTCCGTATCCTTATCCTTGACCATACTCTCGAAAGTCACGCAATCTTCATCCTCATACCCGCGGTATATCTCCACAGACCGGGAACCGCTATTGCCGTCAGCAAGATACTGTTCACAGCTTAATTGCAGGAGACTGCTGAAATCCGTGGCATCAAGCCGGGACGGAGCATTAACACCCAACACCTCACAGATCCAATGCCTGGCACTGTCCACCGCGACCGCGCAACCCGACACGGGAAACTCGACCTTAGCCGTAAAAGCGCAATCTCCCTGCACACGCCTCATCGAAAATGCCTGGGTATCGAAAAAGTTGACTCCAGCAAAAGACGGACATACCCACCACAAGAACAAGTACAATATATAACAGCGAATCTTACCCATACTTCTGCAAAAGTAATGCAAACCAAGTAAAAAACAAAATAAATGCCCAAGAAATTCAGACTCACTTTCCCTTTCCATGGCACTGGTGCCCACAGACGACACGGCATCAAGCCTTTCCAAATCATGTTATTAACCCATCGCATACAAGGCAGCTACAGGGACTTTTTCAAGAGATGGCCTTTCGTCTTGCAGGAGATAACCTTTCACCTTGCAGGAGATAATCTTTCACACGCTAAAAGATGACCGATTGGGAGGCTGGAGATGACCGATTGGAAAGCCGCAGATAACGCGTCTGAAACACATGGCACACGCCATCGCGAGCCAATCAGTTTTAGTCATTTTTAGGAAGGAATTCTTTCATTATGTGCAAGATTTTTAGTATCTTTGCACGTTATTAAGACATAAATCAAAAATGGCAGAAAATCAGAACGTAGAAAATAACTATTCAGCCAAAAACATCCAGGTGCTCGAAGGGCTTGAAGCCGTAAGAAAGCGTCCGGCAATGTATATTGGTGACATCAGTGAGAAGGGACTTCATCATCTGATCAACGAGACCGTCGACAACTCTATTGATGAGGCAATGGCCGGTTTCTGTAAGAACATCGAGGTCACCATCAACGCAGATGGCTCCATTACCGTACAAGATGACGGTCGTGGCATTCCTGTCGATGAGCACAAGAAGCTGCATAAGTCGGCATTGGAAGTGGTAATGACGGTCCTGCACGCAGGAGGAAAGTTCGACAAGGGCTCTTACAAGGTCAGCGGTGGTCTGCATGGCGTGGGCGTAAGCTGTGTGAACGCCCTGTCTACCCACATGAAGTCACAGGTCTTCCGGGATGGAAAGATCTACCAGCAGGAATACGAGAAGGGAAAGCCCCTCTACCCTGTGAAGGTCATCGGCTCCACAGAGCTACGCGGTACGCGCCAGCAGTTCTGGCCAGACCCCACGATTTTCACTACGACCAATTTCAAATGGGATATCGTGGCAAGCCGTATGCGGGAGTTGGCTTACCTGAATGCGGGTATCAAGATCACGTTAACTGACCTCCGTCCGGATGAAGATGGCAAGACACATCAGGAGATTTTCCATGCCAAAGACGGTCTGAAGGAGTTCGTCCGCTACGTAGACCGCCATCGCACCCACCTGTTCGACGATGTCATCTACCTGAAGACAGAGAAGCAGGGTATCCCTATCGAGGTGGCCATCATGTACAATACGGATTACTCGGAGAACATCCATTCCTACGTCAACAATATCAACACCATAGAAGGCGCCACTCACCTGACCGGTTTC
>ERZ779941.249-NODE-249-length-27580-cov-2.953606_pt1 | contig 27580 bp, 18 predicted proteins | sample MGYA00511952_ERZ779941 | MGnify/ENA primary metagenome ERZ779941 (study PRJEB29588, sample SAMEA2142846) | human gut metagenome | biome: human gut; feature: human-associated habitat; material: faeces | place: Denmark | collected 2008/2010 ...
TGTTTCTTAGGGTATAGGATTTAAATTCTTGTACGAAATTACGATTAATCTTTGAGACCGCAAAACGTTTTACACTCTTTTTGTGTATTTTAATCATCGTGTCCATTGTGTTCGTTCACATTCTCACAACTCCTTTTCCTATCCTCGCCTCTCCGCCTTCAAGCGACAAGCCTCGTCATTTATCGGAATCACAGAACTTTTCGTGGCTTTTACTTTCCTATCTTTATAGTTTTTACTACCTTTGCACTGTATTTCATCGAAGATATGAACAAGAAACAGATACTTCTGATCAACGACATACGCCAGATTCGCGACCGTGCCCTCAGGAGAATCAGACAGTATTCCCATCGATAGTGGTTCCGGTCGCCAGAACACGGTGACCACGATCAGGCACTTCTTTCAATTAGATGATGAAGATATAATAAAGAAAGGAAATTATGGATCAAGAAAATAACATGACATGGCCCGGTCCGAAAGGGATGATACCGGTGACAAGCGGTCGACCGGATGATGCGAATGTGCATACCCGGCAATACCTCGACCATATTTTGGTAGAAATGCGAGCAATCGATGCAGTCATGCCTGATCTTCGGACGGAGATCTTCGGGCATTCTTTTGCCAGTCCGTTGATGATGCCTGCCTTCTCTCATTTAAATAAGGTGATGAAGGACGGTCGTAAGCCCATGCTGGAATATGCAGAGGCAGCGCGACAACTCAACATGCTGAACTTCGTGGGGATGGAACCTGACGAGGAATATGAGGATATTGCCGCTGTAGGCGCGAAAACGGTGAGGATTATCAAGCCCTTTGCCGACCATGACAGAATCTTGGAGCAGATCGACTTTGCCGAAAAGCATGGGGCTGTCGCCGTGGGCATTGATATCGACCATGTGCCCGGCAAGGATGGCCAGTATGATTGCCCAGATGGCTTCGCCTTGGGACCCATCTTGTTAGATGACCTTCGCCGGTATGTGGCAGCAGCTCATGTCCCTTTCGTGGCGAAAGGAGTGCTGTCTGTGCAGGATGCCTTGAAATGCAAGGAAGCAGGATGCAGTGCCGTCCTCGTCTCCCACCATCATGGGCGCATCCCATTTGGCATGCCACCGGTAGCCATGCTGCCCCAGATTAAGCAGGCTTTGCAGGGAAGCGGAATGGCAGTCTTCTGCGATTGCCATATCGATACTGGTTATGATGCCTATAAGGCATTGGCAATGGGCGCGGATGCCGTGGCTCCCGGTCGCTCAATCCTGAAACCTCTTCTGAAGGAAGGCAAGGACGGAGTGGTAAGGAAAATCACAGAAATGCATCATCAGCTCACGGAGCTGATGCTCTATACTTGCGTGAAAGACACCCGCTCCTTTGATCCGTCCGTGCTCCATGTCGGGCAGATCTGATACCGAGACCAGATCCGCCTTGCAAAAGGTCACCTATCGTCGTCTAATAGGTCATCTTTTGTAAGGCGAAAGGTCGTCTTTAACAAGGCGAAAGGTCACTTCTTGCAACGTCGCTGACTATGCCTGCCTATTCGTCGTAGACAGTGTTCAACTGTCGTAGGTATTCTCGTGTTTTCCTCCCATACGGTTTGATGACATCGTCTTGCCATCCCCCACGGGATGCGGCTCTGGGAAGCAGCATCGAACAAGATTCGTTTTTATCGGAGATCGACCACATGATCCAACTGATTCTATTGGCTTCCTCCATGTCAATCCATTTCTGCCATTCAGCGTAATCGATCTTCCCGTCACCTGAAGCCTCCGTTGCACCACTCTCGGAAATGAACACTGGAATACCCTGACGAATGGCATTCACCACCTTGTCGCGCAGTTCAGCCTTGTGTGTGGCGGCATAAAAATGCACGGTGTACATGATATTTTTGAATCCTTTTAGAGGACTCTTTGCCACAAGGTCGATGTCCTGGTCCCAATGAGGGCATCCCACGAGGACAATGTTCTTCTTGTCATACTTGCGGATTTCCTTGATCACTCGTTGGGCATATACCTTTAGCGTGTCCCAAGAATCGTTTACGGGCTCGTTGTATATCTCATAGATAATGTTTGGATGCTTGCCATATTGATGCGCCATTGCCCCAAAGAACTCTACGGCCTGTTGTGTGCACAGCTTATGGGAGTGCCAGTCGATGATGACATAGATGCCGTTGGCGATGGCAGATTCGATGACGGGCTTCATGCATTTTAGAGCAAACTGGGGATTGTCCAAGTAGTTATCCTCAATCAGGATGCCCATGGCAGCGCGGATAACAGTAGCGTTCCAATCGTTCTTCAACCATGAAACGACCTCTCGGTTATAAAATCGTGGCCATAGGTTATGCCATCCCAAGCTTACGCCGCGCAATACTACGGGACTACCATTCTCACTGCAGAGCTGGTTGCCAATTACCTGCAACTGCCCCCATTTCTTAACTGGATCCATCGCGTTGACCGGAAGGAACAGTGTGATCCATGCCAAAATAACTAAAATTCTCTTCATAACGTAATTCTTATATTTATCATGATACCTTACCAGCCCAAGGCAATTCCGGGATATGATGTCGTCTGTGCTTGTTGCCAAGGTCTGATTTTGCAAAGATACAGCAAATCAGGAGAAATACAAAATAAAACCAGTTTTATTTTTGTATCCGAGGTGCAGCGTGACTTATGAGAAGATGCAACAAACTGTATGGTAGGGATGAAAGTAACGTTATTTCAAGAAATATCCCAAGATAAATTTGTTTATCGGCAGTGGATTTATTACTTTTGCAGTATCATATCAACGAGTTCAACCAATCAACGATTTAATATCAATGACAGATCCTTTGCTTATAGGAATCAAGAAAGGTGATATGAAGGCATTCAACAGCCTTTATCAGAAATATTATAAGCCCTTATGCTATATAGCCATGCACCTGTTGGGGGACATTCTGTTAGCCGAAGAGGTGACGGATGATGTCATGATATATATTTGGCATCACCGTCAAGACATTGAGACAGATTCCCTAAAGAAATACCTTGCGGTTTCCGTTCATCGCCGCAGCCTGAATGTTTTACGATCTGTTGGCTATCGGAACGGGCAACATTCCGTTTCGATCACGGCAGAGAACATTGGTTGGTATTTCTCTTCCCTCTTTGACAGCACTCATCCATTAGGACAGTTGATTGTCCAAGAGATGGAACAGAAAGTCAGTGATACAGTCGGGAGCATGCCGGAACTGACTAAGAGGATATTCCTGTTAAGTCGCCGTGAGAACAAAAAGTATGATGAGATCGCAAAAGAATGCGGAGTGTCAGTGCCGACAGTCAAATACCACATGAAAAAAGCCTTGCAAATATTGTCTGATGCCTTGGGAGAGTTGTTCGTTTTGCTGATTTTAACCCAGGGAATCAGCTGATGTTCAATCGTATATGAAAAAAACACGGATTATTTTATCCCTTTTTCTTTAAATTGTGTTGTTATTAATGAGTATGGACAGAGATATTCATGACATAGACAGTTGGATTGTTGCTATGGTTGATGGGAGTATTACGGAAGTCGATTTAGCGGCATTAAAGCATTGGACAGATGCTTCAGAAGCAAATCGTGACTATGCCTACAAGCGTGTTCAGTCGCTGTTTGCCATGGAAGTAGAAGCAAATCCTCATCATATTGATGTCGAGGCAGCATTCCAACGCTTCTTAAGTCGAGTAGAGGATGAGGACACTCAGCCCTTGGAAGATGGGGAGGAAGCGGCTCTTTTGAGGTCGATACCGTTGTGGATGAAGGTTGTGGTTGCTGCGGCTATTTTCCTCGTGATCCTCATTCCCTGGGTCAGTTACCATGTGATTACCACCAATGTGGAGTCAAAATTCTCTTCGATTGCCATGGAAGCCCCCGATGGATCACAGTTGAATCTTGTCTTGCCAGATAGTACGGAAGTCAAATTAAATAGTGGGTCAACTCTTCGTTATTCCCAAGGCTATGGGATTACGGACAGGAATGTCTTTCTTCAAGGGGAAGGATACTTCAAAGTGAAGCACCAAGAGAAAATGCCGTTCAAGGTATATACCTCTGAGCTAGTTGTAAGCGATTTAGGAACAGAATTCGATGTCCGCAGCTATCAAGACGATGATGTGGTGAGTGTCGACCTATTTGCGGGGAAGGCTGGCTTGGACAACCGACTGTCCCATCACGGTGGATATATCCTCCATTCGGGTGATCGTATGATGCTGGATAAGCGAACTGGTGAGATGAAGTTCTATCGCAACGTTCTTGATGCAGAAGACAGGTCAGAGATGAACGACCTTTACTTTGAGAACATGAGCATTCCGGAAATTGCCAAGATACTCTCTCGGAGCTATGGGGTCAAAATCGAGGTAAGTCAGCGTCTCAACCATGTAAGGTTCTACGGCTTTTTCAATCGCAAGGAAGACACGTTAGGCAAGATCCTTCAGTCGATGTCAAACACAGGGCAGATCAAGTATAAACATGACAAAGGCAAATACGTTATGTATTGAAAGCCCCAATTAGATCAATAATTATTAACTTAAACCTAAAGAGATGAAGAAAAAGAAACCCCCAGACAAATAAAAAGAGGAAGATACCCCCATATCTTCCCCTTACCACGATTCAAATAATCCCTCTCAGGTTTTTTGAATAGAGCGTACAAATTTATGAAAAATACGCCCTTAATAACCTATTTAACGTAGTTATTTACAAATAAACAACTTATGATGAGTCAATTTAACATAAAATCCATTGTATTGGCATCCTGTATGCTTGCTTTCTGCTTCTCAGCTATGGCACAGGTCAGGCGGGTGACGATGACAGCCAATAACATTACGGTCAAGACAGCCATGGCCAAATTAAAGAAGCAAACAGGATATTCCTTTGTATTCGATGCTAATACTATCAAGAACCTAAAGCGCCGTATCAATATTTCTGCCCACAATGCTCCAGTTTCAGACGTAGTTGCACAGATCTTACAAGGTGAGGATGTAGAATATGTCATTAGTGGTACCACGATCGCAGTCAAGAAGAAGGCTGTCCAGCGTCCCTCAACCAAAGAAAAGCCAAATCCAGCGGTTAACGGTCATCAGATAAAGATCACCGGACGTGTAGTTGATGAGAAAGGTGAGCCTATCATTGGGGCGACGGTTACAGTAAAAGGCACTCATCTGGCAACAATTACCGATGTTGATGGTAATTTCTCGCTGGATGCAACCCCGGGTAATGAGTTAACAATCTCATATATAGGCTATGCTTCAATAATGACACAACCTGAAAAGGACATGTATGTTATATTGAAGCCAGATATAAAGGTGCTCAGTGATGTAGTCGTAGTAGGATATGGTACACAAAATCGCCAAGCAATAACAGGAGCTATTGCTAAAGCAGATTTAGATACTTATAATATTGTACCTACTAACAATATTATGGAAACTTTAAAGGGAACGATCCCAGGGCTAAATATTGGCGGAATAAATTCAGCCGGTGCTGTAGGTAGTTATTCTATTCGAGGGCAAAATTCAACAAGTGGAAATACTCCATTAATCGTTGTAGATGGCGCTATTTATTCGGGATCTCTTGCTGACATTTCTTCGGATGACATAGAGTCTTTCTCTGTATTGAAGGACGCTAGTGCAGCTGCTGTATATGGCTCGCGCTCTGCAAATGGTGTTATCCTTATTCAAACAAAGCGTGGCAGAAGCAAAGATGGAAAGCCTGTTTTTAATGCAAATATATCGTATGGTATCTCAAATGAATTAAAGCGTCCAAAACTTTATGATGCAAAAGGGTATTTGCAGAGAATTTTGGATATCAGGACTGCCAATGGTCAAGAGGCTGATCCTGGAAAAATTACGATGTATTTACAGCCAATTGAGCAAAAGAATTATGAGGCTACCTCTGATCATCAAGCAACAATTACTGACCCATACAGTCTTTTTAGTCAGAACGCATTCGCTTTCAAATCCAATTTAAGTGTATCAAATAGTACAGATAAATTTAACTATTATATTTCCGCAAATATAACAAATCAGCATGGTGTTGTTCTGAATGATAACTATAAGAACTTTGCAGGAAGAATTAATGTGTCCTCAAATCTTACAAGTTGGCTAACAACAGGCATTAAAACATTTTTTAGCTATCGTGATTATTCTGGTTCTACGCCAGATATGGTTCAAGTTTGTCATACTAGTCCCTATGCTTCAATGAAAGATGAAAATGGGAATTATTTAGAGTTCCCACAAACCACTACCTCTTTCGAAAGCCCTTATTGGAGTATGGAAACAGCTAATTTAGAGAAATATTATAATCTTGATGCTATTTTTGATATGACGGTGAAGTGCCCTTGGATAAAAGGTCTATCGTATACAATGACTTTCTCCAATAATCTTCGATTTAGCAGAGATTATTATTTCTATGATGAGAACACGACAAATGGAATTGGTAAAAATGGAGTAGGTGATCGTCGGCATGGTAAGAACTATAACACTCTGCTTGATAACATTATCAAGTATAATAATACTTTTGCAAATAAACATAATATAGATATAACACTGCTTTATTCTCGCGAGCGCAATACTTATGATAGTACAGAGGCTTATGCTGAAGATTTCGATAATACGGTGTTGGGGTATAATTCTTTGGAAGATGGCAAGATACAAAAGACATATTCAGGAGCGGGTAGTAGTGCGGATATTGGCTATATGGCTCGTGGCACATATACTTATAACCATAAGTATTCTGTAACAGGTACAGTCAGAAGAGATGGATGTTCTGCATTTAGTAAGAATAAAAAATGGGGGACTTTTGCTTCTGGTGGTTTGAATTGGAACATAACTAAAGAAGATTTTATGAAGCATGCTGATTTCATAGATAATTTAGCAGTTCGTCTTTCTTATGGCTCTAATGGAAACCAATCAATTAGTCCTTATAGTACTTTAGCAAAAGTTTCTACTGATAAATACATTTATGCTGGTCAGGATAAATATGCTATTACGCAATATATTTCCTCTTTTGCTTTAGATAATCTTGGATGGGAAAAGACTACAGGTACAAATGTAGGACTTGATTTCTCTTTGTTTGGAGAAAGACTGTCCGGAAGTATTGATGCTTATATAACAAATACAAAGGATTTATTGTTTAATTTATCAATACCTTATATTTCAGGTAAGTCATCTATAAAGTCTAATATAGGGAAGATTAGAAATAAAGGCTTGGAGATCTCTTTGCATTCGCTAAATGTTAAAGGAAAAACTTTTAGTTGGGATAGTGATTTCGCATTTTCCCTGAATAGAAACAAGGTTGTTACCATTCTGGGTGAAGACAATGATGGAGATGGAAAAGAAGATGATCTGATAAGTTCTGGCTACTTTATTGGTAGATCTTTAGGTACAATATATACGTATAGAGTCATAGGTATGTGGCAGCAAAGTGATGAGGATGATGGAACTATTATGCAGGGAATGCGTCCTGGGGATTATAAATTGGAAGATGTTGATGGTGACGGAAAGATCACTTCGGTCAAAGACCGCCAGTTTATAGGCAAAACAAATCCTAATTTTAGATGGAGCTTAACAAATACGTTCCATTATAAGGAGCTGTCTTTGATGGTTTACATTAATTCCATTTGGGGTGGCAATGGATATTACTTGTCTGGATCAAATACTCCCTATAGAGATGGCTATTGTAATAACTATAATATTAATCATTATGTATATGATTATTGGACGCCTACGAATACGGATGCCATTTACCCTCGCCCAGATTATAACAAGAATGCAAGATACAAAGGGACGAAGTATTTTGATAGGAGTTTTATTAAGTTGCAAAAATTAGCTTTGAGTTATGATCTTACTAAGGTTGCAAAGACTGTTGGTTTAAATAAGACAGTTGTAACTTTAAGTGCGGATAATCTTTTAACCTTTGCTCCGCATTGGCATGGATTGGATCCTGAGACTAATCAAGGTTTAGTTGATAGCGCAGTGCCTTCTATTCGAACATATTTGATGACCCTAATGTTTAATTTCTAATTTAGAATTATGAAAAAAATAATATTATTAGTAAGCATAATTATTTTTTTGACAGCTTGCAGTGATGATATATTAACGGAAAAGCCAAAGGATTTCTTGACGCCAGAGAACTCGTATGTGGACAAAAAGGGATTTGTTGCGGCTTTGAGTAATATATATAAAGATATAAGAACTGACTTCTATGCTACAACGGATAGTTGGTCGAATTATGATATGTTTGGAGTAGATGTAGATCTTTATGAGCCTCGTTCTTCAGAAAAAACTTGGACAGAATATTTTAATTGGAATACAATTAATGCTGATAATGGATTTTCATTGAAATGGTGGTCAAGACTATATAGTATGATATACCAATGTAATGTTATCATAGACAGAGCAGACAAGCCGGAAGCTAGCTGGACAAATGATGCTGAGAAAAATGCAATCGTTGGTGAGGCAAAGTTCTTAAGGGCTTTCTGCTATCGTTTTTTGGCTAATATGTGGGGGAATGTTCCAATAGTAACAAAAGAGACAACATCTCCCGTTTACAATTATTCGAATTCCTCGCAAGAAGATGTCTATAATTTATGCAAAGAAGATTTGCTTTTTGCAATACAATGGATGCCTGATATTGACGAGCAAATTGGCGGTAGAGCATCAAAAGTAGCAGCACAACATCTGTTGAGCGAAATCTTAATATGTTTAAAAGACTATCAGGGGGCTATAGATCAAGCATCTGCAGTCATCAATAATCCTGCTATGTCTTTAATGACAGAACGATTTGGAATTTATAAAGATTTTACATTTAATGGTTGGGATTATCTAGGTCCAAAAGAACCATGGGGAGATGTTTATTGGGATCTCTTCCGGGAAGGAAATTTTAACCGTATTGATGGAAATAAGGAATGTATATGGAACGTGCAGTTTGATGTTGATGCTGTTGGTGGTGGCAATACAACTAGAAGTGGTGGCAATTTTGTCATGGAGAGATATTTTGGCGTAGGATGGGAATGGTTAAAAGATGCTGATGGTAAAGTGAACTGGCTCAAAGATACTTTAGGTGGTAGACCAGTTGATCAATTATCCCTAACCGGTTATGCTGCGAATGATATTTGGAAATATAAAAATGAGGAAAACAGTGATATTCGGAATTCTACATATAATGTAAGAAGGGAATACTACTGGACGAATCCATCAAGTAGATTTTATGGACAGAAGATAACAAAAGATAATTTAGGCGATCCCTCTGATTATTATAAAATCTGTCAGCCAATTTATATAAAGGTAGTAACTGCAATTCATCATGGGTTAGGGACGGATCCGACAAGTGGTGAGAAGCATGATCAGGGGAGAATCTTTAAAGATTGGTATATTATGAGACTTGCTGAAACATATTTGTTGCGGGCAGAGGCATATTTCCTTTCTGGTGATAAAGAATCTGCGGCAAATGATATTAATATTCTGCGTTTGCGTGCGCATGCTAAACCAATAACAGCAGATGATGTTTCTTTGGATTTGATATTGGATGAAAGGGCAAGGGAACTGCTAATGGAAGACTATAGACTTAATACATTAATGAGAATGAATAAGTTGTCGGAATACCTAATGAAATATAATGAGAAGGTAAAGCAAGCAGGTTATCAATTAGATGATCACATAAACAAGCTTCCTATTCCCAATAGGGAAATAGAGGCAAATAAAGAAGGGGGACTTGTTCAAAATCCTGGTTATGAATAATACAATATGATTAGCAATCGGTATCTGCCACTCTTCTGTGTGTGGCAGATACTATACTAAATGACGTTTAATGTGTAAGAGAATTTTATATATGAAGCTATTAAGACACATCATCTTAGGGATGGCAATGATTTCGGTGCAGATGATAAACGCGAAAGTTGTGGATATCACCTCGCCAAATGGGAATTATCTTTTTTCCGTCAGTGATGAAGGAGGTGTGCTTCGCTATCATCTCCAATGGCAAGGGGAGGATGTCATCAAGTCTTCCCAGTTAGGCATTAAGGCAAATACGGACTGGCAATCTGGCTTGTCCATCCAGGACGCAGTCAGTAAATCCTATCATCAATCATGGCATCCCGTGTATGGGGAAAGGAGTACGGTGAAGGATGATTATGTGGAGTGGAAGCTCATCATCAAGAAAAAGCAAGTAGCGAAGGAGCTGAACCTTATCGTACGAGCCTATGATGAGGGCATTGCCTTCCAATATCATTTTGCCTCATCGGAATATCTTTATATTTCTGATGAATACACTCAATTTGTCGCCCCAGAAGGTACAATGGCTTATGTTGCCTCATACGCACAGTCCAATTATCGTCTTTTGCCCTTGAAAAACTGGGATTGCGAGGCAGAACGACCGCTGCTTTTGAAGGAGCCGAATGGCGTCTATGTTTGTTTGGGGGAAGCAAAGATGACGGATTATTGCAGGACAAAGTTCAAGCTTAAGGAAGGAGAAGAGAACACGATCAGGACATCCATGTATGGAGTAGTGGAGGATATCGCTCCTTATTCTACGCCTTGGCGTGTCATCATGTGTGCGAAGAGAGCCGGGGACATCTTGGAGAACAATGATATTTTCCAGAATTTAAATGACCCCTGCAAGATAAAGGATCCTTCTTGGATCCGTCCCGGCAAGGTGATGCGCGAAGTAACGTTGTCTACGACCGGGGCAAAATCCCTTGTCGACTTTGCCGTTAAGCATCATCTTCAATATATTCACTTTGATGCTGGTTGGTATGGAGCAGAAGATGACAGAAGCTCGGATGCCACTATTGTTACGTTGGATCCCCGAAGAAACCCTGATCCTCATGCCCTTGATCTCATGGAAGCCATCAAATATGCAAAGAGCAAAGGGGTAGGGGTCTTCCTTTACGTAAACATGCGGGCTTTAGAACAACAGTTGGATGATATCCTGCCTCTATACAAGCAGTGGGGAGTCAGTGGCATTAAATTTGGCTTTGTTGAGGTCGGGTCTCAGACTTGGACGAGATGGTTGCATGAAGCCGTCAAGAAATGTGCGAAGTATGGCTTGATGGTTGATATCCATGACGAATACCGTCCTACGGGTTTCTCTCGTACTTACCCGAACCTCCTGACCCAGGAGGGGATCAGAGGGAATGAGGAATTTCCCGATGCAACCACGAATACCATCCTGCCTTTTACTCGTTTCGTGTCTGGCGCTGCTGATTATACGATCTGTTATTACCAGCAAGACTATGCGCGCTTGAATGGAGAGCGGTCAACGACTCCCTCTCATCTGAGGCTTCTTAAGACAACGCCTGCACATCAACTTGCGCTTTCTATGATTTATTATAGTCCTCTTCAATTCCTCTATTGGTATGACAAACCCTCCGACTGCCATGATGAACCGGAACTGAAGTTCTTTGATGACTTATACACGACATGGGATGATACGAAGGTCCTTGAAGGTGCTCCCGGGCAGTATATTAGTATGGCGCGTCGTCATGGGAAGGAATGGTTCGTCGGGGCCATTACCAACAATGATAGCCGTGAGATTACCATCAGTTTGGATTTCTTGGATGGCAATAAGCCATATTTGGCAGAAATATATACTGATGGCGGGAAGGCTGTCAAGACGCGTACTCATGTCCTTGTGGAGAAGAAAAAGATCAATAAGAAGAGCAAGTTGCGTTTCAAACTTCCTGCTTCAGGAGGCGTTGCCATTCACCTTCAGCCGTTGAATTAATGATGGAGAGGATAGAAAATATGATGAAAGACATCATACGGTATTTGTTTTTAGGGTTGATGCTCATGTCTGCCCCTACGTTAAAAGCGGCTGATTCCTGCCGTATTTATGTGTCCACAACTGGTCATGATCAGGCAGACGGGTCCTTGTCTCATCCTTTAAGATCAGTGGAAAAGGCATTGGAGTTAGCCCAAAGAGCCCCTTTCCATCATGTGAGTATTTTGATAAGAGGAGGTGTTTATGAACTGAAACAGCCTCTCATCCTAAGAAAGGACAATGTAGAGATGAAGGCTTATCATCATGAGCAAGTGTGTATCTCTGGTGGCAAGACATTGAATTCATCCTTACTCAAAAAGGTTAAAGACAAAGGGATATTAAGTAGGATACGGAAGTCTTCAAGAAAGAATGTTTATGAGATCGATTTCCAGCGGCATCAGTTGCCGCTTTATGGATTGCATCCCGTAGGATTTGCAAGGGTAAGTATCCCTTCCTGGACAGAAGTCTTTGTCAATCAGGCTCCATTCCATTTATGTAGATGACCCAATGACTCAACAGTCCTGATCGGAAAAATTAAATCTTCTGGTCTCCAAGGTTCATTGCCGATATTTGGGTATCATGAGGAAGAACCTCGCAGGTGGAAAAACATAAAGGACCTTTGGATCGCAGGTTATTTCGCCCATGGTTATGCTGACGATATGATAAAGGTGTCGGGTATCGATACGATCTCCAAAGAAATCCATGCGGCTCAGTCCACTCATTATGGATTCATGACTGGAGCCTCTTTCCGTCGTTGGTATGCTTTGAATGTCCTTGAGGAGTTGGACACGATTGGAGAGTACATGATTGATAGTACGCATCAGAAAATATATATGTGCATGTTGCCAACAGATCGTAAAGAGGTGACGATTTCTATGATTGGGCAGCCTTTATTGTCTATCCAAGATTGTAGCAATGTCCTTATTAAAGGAATCACATTCGCTTATGGGCGTGGCATTGGTATTTATATGGAAAATACAAAACATGCGATCATTCGTAATTGCACGATTAAGAATATGGGTGGTGTCGGTATCTGCGGAGGGCAAGGCTATCTTAAATCGGATACGAATGCTGACAAGACCTTAACAGGTTACACGGCAATTGGGCATCTAAAGGAACATATTTATGATGACATCCTATACAACCGTCATGCTGGATCGGGTAATGGGATCATTGATTGCCGTATCTATCATGTTGGTGCAGGTGGTATTAGCTTAGGTGGAGGAGATCGTCGTACACTAACACCGGCTGGCAATTATGTCGAGAACTGCTGCATTCATGACTTTAACCGAATAGAAAAGGCTTACCGTCCCGGGATCTGGATCGATGGGGTGGGTAATAAAGTGTCGAAATGTGATATCTATCATGCACCCAGCATGGCGATTCTGTTTCAAGGGAATGATCATCTGATTGAGAAATGCAATATTCATCACGTATGCGAGGAAATCGATGACCAAGGTGCAATCTATTGTGGAAGGGATCCTTCTTCTCTCGGTTCTATCATACGTTACTGCTATATACATCATTTAGGGGAAAAGCATCGCGTCACTGCAGTTTATTATGATGATGGTGAATGTGGAGCTCAAGTATATGGTAATATCTTGTATCATAGTGGTACTATGCCGATATTGATTGGAGGAGGACATTACAATCACTTTTATCATAACATTATCATGAATTCTCCTGTCGCTATACATATTGACGCACGTATGACTAATTGGGGAAAAAGGATGATCGCAAAGGGCGGGATTATTGACCAACGCCTTGCAAAAGTCAAATATGATCAACCTCCTTATCGTCAATCTTATCCTTTTATTGCTGTATATTGGAAGAAGAATGCAGCATTGCCGCATGATAATATCATAGATGGCAATCTATTTTATCAGATCGGGGATGTTGTAGATGGGAAAACAGAATGGTTAGAAATGTATAATAATTGGACGACTAATCAACAACCAGGTTTTATTGATCCTGCAGATCCATTAAAAGGAATCTCTCCGGACGCAGAGCTTTATCGCAAGATAAAGGATTTCGGAATGATTCCTTTCTCTGATATTGGCTACTCTGATCCAGAGCCTTGATCATCATCTGCCAATGTGGTCCTACATGAAGATTTCCTTTCTTATATGGAATTAATTATGGAGATGCCCACAACTTTATGGCAAAGATTACGTTATTAAGAATAAGGCATATCGCCTTATCTACTTTACTCGAACCAATCAACATGAAAAAAATATTACTACTGTGCCTGTTACTATCTGTTTGTGTGGCAGGTTTTTCAAAAGAAACACCAGAGGGAGTTGTCTCCCTTGCCTCTCAAAGGAAGATGGAAAAGAAACTTTCGTCCTTGCCGGTCTTTACCGGACTGGCTTCTACCAAAACCAGTTATGATTGGCTGGTGCATCCTGAACGGTCTCATGCCGGTATCTATGCTTCCTCAGATGGCAAGAGCCTGATCATTGCCAATGGGATGCTATGGCGTACCTTCCGATTGTTCCCCAATCTGGCCACGACAGATTATGTCAACCGGATGACGGGAGAAAGGATGTTGCGGGCTGTTAGTCCTGAAGGAACGATTACCTTGAATGGCAAGCAATGCTCAATTGGTGGCCTGGCGGGGCAACCAGAAAGGGGATACCTTCTTCCTCAGTGGATAGACAGCATGCGAACGATCCCTGGATCATTCGTGTTGGAAGACTTTGAGATTAGGGATATGCAGCCTACCGTGTCATGGCATCCCGTCAGATGGGCACTGAACACAGAACAGGCTTCGGGCAAGGAAGTGATGTTTACGCTTCGTGGTACTGGCAATTTCGAGGATGTAACGGTGAGACTCCACTTAGGAGTCTATGATCATCTGCCTGTCATCCGGAAAGGATTGGAAATCGTAAATGGTGGGGCGACAGCCATTCGTATAGACTCCCTACAATTGGAATACCTCTCTTTTGCCGAGCCGGAGTCGTTGAGTGGAGGGGATCCTTCTACGTTTTTGCTTCCCAATGTCCATGTGGAAAGTGATTATGCATGCGGGGGTAGTTTCACGGAGAAAGAAACGGACATCACTGAACATTGGGTGGAAGACCCTGCTTATACCTCTCAGCGAAATTATTCGATGAAAACGAGGTGCATCCTTGATGTGTCACCACGGATCGGACCTGCCCAAAGCGTGGCTCCCGGTAGCACGTTTTCTTCTTTCCATGTCTATGAGATGCCTTTTGACAGTTATGATAGGGAGAGGAAGGGCCTGTTTACCCGCCATTTCTATCGTGACATCGCTCCTTGGACGACGCAGAACCCGATCTTCCTGCATTTGACTTCTACGAAACCGGAAGATGTCTACCGTGCCGTGGATCAGTGCGCAGCCACAGGGTATGAGATGATCATCTTCAGTTTCGGCTCTGGCTTGAATGCAGAGGATGTCTCCAAGAAGAACATCGCGAAATATAAGAAATTCGTTGACTATGCCCGTAAAAGGGGCATCGAGATGGGATGCTATTCCTTGTTGGCAAGTAGGAGCGTGGCCGACAGTGTGGATGTTGTCGACCCTAAGACGGGGCGTACGGATGGTGCCCGATTCGGGCATTCTCCTTGCCTAAGCACAACTTGGGGGCATGATTATTTTGCCAAACTGGAGAAGTTCCTTGCTGAAACAGGGATTACTTGCTTGGAACATGATGGCTCTTATCCTGGTGACGTGTGCGCCTCTACCCGTCATGCCTTCCATCAAGGACTTGCTGACTCTCAATGGAGCCAATTCGAAGAGATCACTTCTTTCTACCATCGGTTATGCTCAAAGGGCATCTATCTTAATGTGCCAGACTTCTATTTCCTGAATGGTTCCACGAAGGTGAGCATTGGTTACCGGGAAGACAACTGGTCATTGCCTCGTGACCGGCAGATGATCCATACCCGGCAGTTGAACTATGACTGTACTTGGAACCGCATCCCTTCGTCTCTTTGGAGTTTCGTTCCCCTGGTCCAGTATCATGGGGGAGGTGCCGCTGCTACCATGGAACCCTTGAGTGAGCATCTTTATCAATATCGTATGCAAATGGTGCAAAACTATGGCGCAGGCGTCCAGGCGTGTTATCGTGGTCCTCGGCTCTATGATACGGAGGAAACCAAGAAGGTAGTCTGCGACGTGATCGCTTGGTACAAGAAATACCGGACGATCTTGAACAGTGACATTATCCACCTCCGCAAGCCGGATGCACAGGACTGGGATGGTATCATGCACGTGAATCCTTATTGCCGAGAGAAGGCTTTGGCTCTGTTCTTTAATCCAACGGACAAGGAAATGGTGCGTACGATTACCTTGCCACTGTATTATACTGGACTAGAAGGGAAGGCTTCCATCCGGGAACGGGAGGGTAGTCCCGTAGCGTATGCCTTGGACTGTGATAAAAATGTTACCTTACAGGTGAAGATACCGGCAGGGGAATATACTTGGTATGTGGTGGAATAAAATCATGAATGAAAATACTTATGAAGAAAAGTTTACTTATTCTGGGTCTCCTTTGTGGAGTCTCGGCGTCTTTTGCGCAGGTGCGTAAGGAAGTGTATTTATCCGATGGGTGGTTGTTCTCCAGGGATAGCGTCCATTGGGAAAAGGTACGAATACCCCATGACTGGGCTATCGGAGGTCCCTTTGACAAGAAATGGGACTTGCAGACGGTTGCCATCGAACAGAATGGCGAGAAGGTAAAGACTGAGAAAACGGGAAGGACAGGTTCCCTTCCCTGGATTGGTCGGGGCTATTATGTCCTTCGATTCAAGACTCCAGCCCTTTATCAGAAAGCAATCTTGCATTTTGATGGTGCCATGAGTGAGCCTTGTGTTTATGTCAATCAGCAGTTGGCCGGGAAATGGGCGTATGGATACAGTGCTTTCCGGGTAGACATCACTCCTTACCTTAGGTATGACGGGAAAGAAAACGTGATGGTGGTCAGCCTGCGTAACCGAGAGCAGAGCAGTCGGTGGTATCCGGGAGGCGGATTATATAGGCCGGTAAAGCTCATCTTGACGGGAAAGACGCACTTAGACCAGTGGGAGACCTTTATCCATACGGTGAGTGCTGATTTGCAGGAAGCGGTCGTCTCAGTGCAAAGTACCGTTGTCGATGATCCTCACGGCAACGAGCTGTGGGCTTCTGTTGCTTTGAAAGATGGGAAAGGCAATGTCGTCGCCTCCCAGAAGGTGCCTGTTGACAGCACGGGCAAGATGTCGGCACTCCTAAAAGTGAGCCATCCTAAGCTGTGGTCACCTGAAACGCCTGCTCTCTACCAGGTGGAGACTTGTCTTTACCAAGGGCAGACGCTCTTAGACAGGCTGACAGACAAGACAGGGATCCGTACTGCGGTGTTCACAAGGGATAAGGGCTTCTTGCTGAATGGGGTCAGCCGTAAGTTCAAAGGGGTGTGCTTGCACCATGACCTGGGTCCTTTAGGAGCGGCGGTTAACAGGGCTGCCCTCGTCCGGCAGGTGAAAATCTTGAAGGACATGGGATGTGATGCGATCCGCACGTCGCATAATATGCCTTCCACCATGCAGATGGAGGTGTATGATTCCTTGGGAATGATGGTGATGGCAGAGAGCTTTGATGCCTGGAAATCGCAGAAAGTGAAAAACGGTTATGGCTTGTTCTTTGATGAATGGGCGGAAAAGGACATGGAGAATTTGGTGAGGAACCAGAGAAACCATCCTTCGCTGGTTCTTTATAGTATCGGCAATGAGATCCCGGAGCAATGGGAAAAGGGTGGTCCTGCCTTGGTGTGGAAGTTGCAACACATTTGTCATGTCCTCGATCCGACGAGGAAAGTGACCGTCGGCATGAATATCCCTGTCCCTGCCATCCAAAATGGCTTCGCACAAGTCGTGGATATTCCGGGCTTCAACTATAATGTCCATGATTATGCGAAGGCAATTGACGAACTCCCGCAGGGCTTTATCCTGAGCTCGGAAACTTGTTCCACTGTGAGCAGCCGGGGCGTGTACAAATTCCCTGTCAAGGAGTATGACCATAAAGAATATGAGGATGGGCAGTGCTCCAGCTATGACTTGGAATATTGCCCGTGGAGTAACGTGCCTGAAGTCGACTTCCGCGCGCAGGATAGTCTGTCCTATACGTTAGGCCAATTTGTCTGGACAGGCTTCGATTACTTGGGTGAACCGACTCCTTATGACACGTATTGGCCTTCTCGAAGCAGCTATTTTGGGATCTGCGATTTGGCGGGTCTCCCCAAGGATAGGTATTATCTCTATCGGTCGGTGTGGAACAAGGGCAGCCATACCCTCCATTTACTGCCGCACTGGAACTGGCAAGGCATGGAAGGAAAGGAGATTCCCGTCTATTGCTATACGGATTATGATGAGGCTGAGCTGTTTGTCAATGGAAAGAGCCAAGGTCGTATCCACAAGGATAGCAAGTCGCTGTTGGATACTTATCGGCTTCGGTGGAACCATGTGGTCTATGAGCCGGGAGAACTGAAAGTGGTGGCTTACAAAGATGGGAAACCGGTAGGGGAAGAGACCGTCCATACGGCAGGAGCCCCTGCGAAGATCTTGCTTGAACCGGACAAGACGGTCATGAAGGCTGATCAGGACGACCTCTGTTTTATCACGGTGACCATGACGGACAAGAATGGCAACGTATGTCCGAATGCTGATGATGAAATAGAAGTGTCGGTTAGTGGAGCTGGCAGGTTGGAAGCCTTGTGCAATGGCGACGCTACATCCTTGGAATCGTTTAAGGGTACCAGGATGAAACTGTTCCATGGCAAGCTGGTCCTGGTTGTCAGAAGTGGCGTCAAGCATGGGACCATTAAGGTTAAAGTGAAGGGCGGCAAGAACTTGAGCGCTGCATGTGCATTAAAGGTTTAAGGAGAGATCTTGTAATACGGAAGGTGAAAAGACAATTCATGTTGTTCAGATGAAACGAAGAGATTTTTTGAAAGATATCGCCGTAACGGGGATTGGATTGGCAAACATTCCTTTGGTGAATGCGGCTGAGAGAGTCAATGGCCATGCAGGGGCAAGGAAGCAGGAGCCCGTCAAACCTGCTCCCTTGACCCAACGGCCTCATGTGATCCTGATTATGAGCGACCAGCATCGTGGAGATGCTTTGGGATGTATGGGAAACAAGGTGGTAAAGACGCCTCATATCGACAGCCTTGCCAATGATGGGACGTTGTTTGTCAGTGGATATACCGCCTCGCCGAGCAGTACGCCTGCCCGTGCAGGACTGCTGACGGGCATGTCGCCTTGGCATCATGGGATGTTAGGCTATGGCAGGATGGCAAGGAAATATAAGTATGAGGGACCGCAGATGTTGCGTGACTTGGGCTATTTTACGTACGCTATTGGCAAGAACCACTGGTATCCGCAGAAATCCCTGCATGGTTATGTGGGTACTTTGGCGGATGAGAGCGGACGTGTGGAGGAACCTGACTTCATCAGCGACTATCATGCGTGGTTCCAATTGCATGCCCCGGGCAAGGACCCAGATGCAACAGGCATTGGCTGGAATGACCATGGCGCAGGCATCTACCATTGGAAAGAGCAATTGCATCCTACTTGGTGGACAGGGCAGACGGCATGCGAGCTGATTCGGAACTATGACGCGGAGCAGCCTTTGTTCCTGAAAGTATCCTTTGCACGCCCTCATAGTCCTTATGATCCTCCCCAACGTTTCTATGATATGTATAAAGATGTGGATGTCCCGGCTCCGTGGAAAGGTGACTGGGATGGGAAATACGCAGCGTTGAAACGACCTGACCAAGTGGCAAAGGATGCTGCCTTTGCCAATTTAGGCGATGAATATGCCAAGAATTCCCGTAGACATTATTATGCAAACATTTCTTTCATCGATGAGCAGGTAGGTGAGATCATTAAGCTATTGAAGGAAAAGGGGATGTATGACAATGCTTTGATCTGCTATACTGCCGACCATGGGGATATGTTAGGCGACCATTACCACTGGCGCAAGACGTATGCATACGAAGGATCGGCGAAGATTCCTTTTATCATCAAATGGCCTTCGTCGATGGGGATCCCGAAAGGGACGAGGATCGAGAATCCGGTCGAACTGCGGGATCTGCTACCTACCTTCTTAGAGATGGCCGGGGGCAAGGTCCCAGAGGATATGGACGGGAAGTCGCTCGTGCGCCTTGCCGCAGGCGACAGTCAGGGATGGAGGAAGTACATTGACATGGAGCATGCAGTCTGTTATTCCCCTGACAATTACTGGTGTGCCCTTACCGACGGGAAGATCAAGTATATATGGTTCTTCCATACGGGCAAGGAACAACTCTTCGACTTGGTCAAGGATCCGGGAGAGACAACGGAACTGAGTCAGTCGAGGAAATACCGGAAGCGGCTGTTGGAGATGCGGTCGGCAATGGTCGCCCATCTCAGTGAAAGGGGAGAGGGATTTGTCAAGGACGGGAAGCTCGTGGTGAGGGAGAAGAACCTATTGTACAGTCCTCACTATCCGGCTTCTAAATCATGATATTAAACTACTCATTCCATCTTGAATCTTTTTACAATAATTCTTGGCTGGTACTCGCATACTTTTGCGGAAAAGCAGTTGCTTCAAGTCGGAAAATATGATACTATATCCAAGGTAAAGAACTGCCAAGTGCTTATAGGTAGGGGTCCTCTTATGCCCCATGGAACATATATTCCTGTTGGATATCGTAAGTGAGTCGGGTAAAGAGCTCATTGACCAAGTCATCGGCTACTTCCAACGCATGGTTGAGGATGGTGTCGGAGAAGTCTTGCAACAAGTCGAGTGCCTTCATGGGCTCTTTCTTGTATAGTTTCAGATACGCTTCTTCCATCTCTTTCTGGCGTTGGTCGTTCTCGGCTTCCAACTTGTCGTATGCTTCCTTGATGATAGGGGCATATTTGTTGTAGTTGACCATTCCCAAGGTCATCACCTTCCGGAATCTCCAGTAAGCTGATTTGTCATCTGCATGTCCGTTTCCCTTGCTGTATGCCTTGGGGAAACTTTTCACGCCCTGGTAGAGTGGGAGGAATACGCCCAGGTCGGCCATGCCAAGAGCTACGTAAGTGATCTCCCCGATCTCCTTGGGAAGGTCCGGGCGCACCTGCATGATATGGGTTTGGGTGGTGCGGAAGATGGAGACCGGACGGTAGGGTTCCTTGCCGTTCTGATGGAGATAAGGGTCATGTTCCGTGCCATTATAATGGAAGCGGAAAGCCGTGCGGAGCTTGGGAATCGTGAATTTCTCCTCTGCCTTGGCAAACACGGGGAAGGTATTCTTCGTTACGTCATTGCGAAGGGAGGGCGAGAACATGGCCTGCAATCCCCAGACCCGCGGATAGTTGTACGTGGTATCGTCACGCTCAGCATCCTTGCCGTCATGGGAGTATGCCTCATGGAAGTCAAACTCTCCCTGTGCAGGATCATAAAGGCCGTGCTCGATCGCAAACTCGATCAGTCCCTTTGATGCGAGGAAGTTTTCCTTGTCCTCAGGGTCATAACGCCGATAGCGGCTCTGGTTGCCGGTCACAAAGTAGTGACCGCGCGGAATGCGGGTCGCTAACCAATGATGTCCGCAGGCATTCTCAAGGTACCATACTTCCTTGTCATCGATGAAGCCGATACCGAATCCCTCCGCAGAGCCATATTTCTCGATCAGACTGCCTAAGCGTTCTACACCTTCTCGCGCCGTATGGATGTAGGGCAACACAATATTATAGGTACAGTTTTCTGCCAGTCCGTCGGGGACATAGGGATCAAACTGCAACGCTTTTGCACTGCTGAAGATGGTTTCAGTGGAGCTCTCGCCGACACCGGCACTGTTGAAGCCTGCGCTTCCCCATTCTCCTGGGAACTGAAAGTCGGGCAGTCCTGTGTACCCGAGCGCTTTCTCTGGCAATGGGCAGCGGAAGGCACTGTCCTTGGCGATAAACTCTTTCGGACCGAAATCCGTGTCCTTGTGAACTTCAAAGTTGATGGCCATCATCGCATCGAAATCACTCGACCGGGCGAGGATGCGGCTGCCGTCGGCAGTTTGCTTGTCTCCGACGATGATGGTCGTACATTCTGATGGAAGTTTACTTGTTTTCTTTTCTTTTCTCATCTTGTTGTCATTTTAAAGTTTACAAGCGCAAAAGTAAGGATTTTATCCGAAAAACAGTCGTTTTGCCTGTCGAATCCTTTCCCTGTGGGCAAAAATTATCCTTCTTTTGCTTTCGTTGCGTTTTGCGTACCGGTTTTAGTCGTTTTGCAAGAGGTTACCTTTTAGAGTTCAGAAGGTCATCTAATGGAGCCTAAAAGGTCATCTAAAGGAGTCCATAAGGTCATCAGTTGAAGCCTGAAAGGTCATCTCTTGGAAAGCTGATGGGCGATGCACGGAAAAGAGTTGCCATTTTTGTTGCTTAATCCAAATAATCATCGTATCTTTGCTGTTGACAAGGAAAGGTAAAAAACATCATGAAAGTATTATTGATCAATGGAAGTGCCATCAAGAATGGCAATACGTTCCGGGCACTCAGTGAGGTGGCTGTAACGTTGGAAAAGGAAGGTATAGCGTCTGAGATTGTCCAGATTGGCAACAAGCCTCTTCGTGGCTGCATTGCTTGTGGAGGCTGTAAGAGGAACGGCAACGGTCGTTGCGTGTTCGATGATGATGTCTGCAACGAGATCTCAGCTAAGGCAGAAGGGGCGGATGCGTTCGTCTTTGGGTCGCCTGTTTATTACGGACAGCCCAATGGGGCATTGCTCGCTATCACCCAGCGGTTGCTCTATTCGAATGGAAATGCCTTCCGCTTCAAGCCTGTTGCTAACGTGGCCGTTTGTCGTCGGGGAGGTGCCTCGGCAACATTCCAGACGATGAACATGGCATTTGAGATGATGAACATGCCGATTGTCACCTCTCAGTACTGGACAATCGCGTATGGACAAAAGCCAGGGGAGGTGGAAGCCGACCGTGAGGGTTTGCAGACCATGCGCCAACTTGCGCGTAACATGGCGTGGTTGTTGAAGAAAATCCATGCGGAAGGCCATGCTGATATCCCACAGGTAGAGGAATGGGAGCCAACGAACTTCATCCGGGAGTGATGGGATTCGGACCGGAAGGTCGAGTGGCGCGTTAACACATTCAAGGGATAACAGGAAGAATCAGAAAAGAAAAATTTGGAAATGTCAAGAATATCCCTTATCTTTGCGCTGACAATGAATCATCTATTTATATCGTAGAATATGGCAGATACATTTGATTCTTCAGACGCCTTCAAGCAAAAGGCAGCGGAGCATTCCGCCTACAATGATTTTAAGGAGGTGGCATCGTCAGGTTGCTATGTCCTGATGAAGGCACGCAAGTTTGGCAGATGGTTCCTCATGAAAGGACTGAAAGAGGAATATCGGGGAAAGGAACCGTATGAGTCGCTGCTCAAGCAGGAATTTGAGTTGGGCAGACGCTTGGAACATCCGAATATTATTGAATATCAGTATTTGAAAGAGATACCGGGTTATGGGAACATGATCCTCATGGATAACATCATTGGCTGTCCTTTAGACCAATACCTGACTACCCATCCCGACCTTCCTTCCAAGATCCGTATCGTTGAGCAGTTGTGTGCAGGACTGGAATACCTGCGCCGCCATCAGGTTGTGCTCGATCAGTTGAACACCACGGATGTCTTTATCCCAGAATTGGGAGGAAATGTGAAGATCATCGACTTAGGCGTTGCAGCCCATGCGGAGGAACAGGTTGCGACTGGGGAGGTTGCTGCCGACGCCGCTTCTCCCGGCAAGGGGAAGGTGAAAGCCGACGCTACTCGTTCGGATATCTATGCTTTGGGGAAGGTGTTGGAGGAAATGGATCTTCCGAGAAAGTATAACGAAGTGATTGAAAAGTGCTGTGAATCAGATTCTCATGATCGTTATCCGGATTTCGATTCTTTCTTGAATGCCTTCCATCAGGCAGATAAAAGGCAGACGGTGGCCTATTGGTTGGTGCCCTTGGTGATCGTTGCCATCTTCGTGGTTATATTTGCGGTCAGCCATCTGAAAGGAAAAGGGTCGGCAGAGCCTGCTGCTTCCACGACGACAGAACAGGTAGAGAACCCTGATAGCATCCAGCAAGCTGCCACGCAGCCTAAGACGCAGCCTCAGGACAACCAGGAGCAGGTGGCTGCTTCGTCCGATACGATCCCAGTGGATATCGACCAGTTGAGCGCGGAAGGTTATCAAGGCATCAATGCGATCTTCAAGCCGTATGAGCGGACAGCCTTGAGGGGAGTGTCCTCGGAGCTATTTGCCAAGATGGTCAAGGAGGTGAACGAGCGCAGTGAGCGGTATATGGAAGACTTCCTCATCAACCAGCATCCGATGGATGCGGCTAACCGGAAGGTGATCTACCAGCGCTTCCTCGGCTATACAAAGGAAAAAGTAAGAAAGATGTCGCAGTCGGTTGTCATCAAGGACCAGCCCGAACAGGCTCCACAGCCATAAGCGATGGTCTTCCTGATTCTCATAAAAAAGCCTGCAAGGAATTTCCCTGCAGGCTTTTTCATGCGGATACATTCTTTATTTGAATGGGTTCTCCGTCGGATAAGGCAGACAAGCCGGTTGGTTGTATGAGATATCCTGGATACCTAAGTACTTGAATACCTCGAACAAGGTCTTGCCCACGTGCGAGAATGCCACTGCGCCATGGTGTGGGAATCTCTTCTGGATGAGGACATGGCGATAGAACCTGCCCATCTCAGGAATGGCGAATACGCCGATACCACCGAAAGAGCGGGTTGGGACATCCAATACTTCGCCCTCGGCAATGTAAGACCGCAGGTTGCCCTCACTGTCACATTGCAGTCGATAGAAGGTAATCGGGCTGGCTGCGATATCGCCCTCAAGGGTGCCACGCGTGAAGTCAGGTTTCCCGCCGTTTTCCAACAAGCGGTTCTGGATGAGCTGATACTTGATGGCACGGTTGGAACACATCTTGCATTCCGGCGTATTGCCACAGTGGAAGCCCATGAAGGTATCGGTGAGCTTGTATTTGTCACCATACTTCTTGGTGATATCCTCGTCGTAAATATATTGTGGGACGGAGTTGTTGATGTCTAACAAGGTGACGGTATCTCCAGAAGCACAAAGCCCGATGTACTCGGAGAGGGCACCATAGATATCCACCTCACAGGACACGGGGATGCCACGGCTGACCAACCGGGAGTTGACATAACAAGGCTCAAAGCCAAACTGGCTTGGGAAAGCAGGCCAACACTTGTCGGCAAAGGCAACATACTTGCGGCTTCCCTTATGGGATTCAGCCCAGTCGAGTAAGGTAACCTCAAATTGTGCCATACGCTCGGAAAGCTCAGGATAATATTTTCCTTCGCCCATTTCCGCTGCCATCTCCTTGCAGATCTCAGGGATACGCTTGTCACCGGCATGCTGCTTGTAGGACACGAGCAGGTCGAGCTCAGAGTTCTCTTCAATCTCCACCCCTAACTCATATAGTCCCTTGATAGGAGCATTACAAGCGAAGAAGTCCTGTGGGCGTGGACCGAAGGAGATGATCTTCAATCCTTTGAGCCCTAAGACGGTGCGGGCTACTGGCACGAAGTCGGCTATCATCTTGGCGATATCCTCTGCAGTCCCAACGGGATACTCTGGAATATAGGCTTTCAGGTGGCGCATCCCGAGGTTGTAGGAGCAGTTGAGCATGCCACAATAGGCATCGCCACGCCCGTTGATCATGTCACCATCACCTTCGGCAGCGCTGACAAACATGCAAGGACCGTGGAATTTCTTGGCAATAAGGGTCTCAGGAGTCTCTGGACCGAAGTTGCCAAGGAAGACGACGAGGGCATTGCATCCTGCTGCACGCACGTCCTGAATGGCCTCTAACATATCCTGCTCGTTCTCGACGGTTTTCTTGCAGTCATAGAGTTCGCCCTGATAGGCTTTCACGATGTTCTCGCGCCGCTGTGTCGACAGGGCGATTGGGAAGCAATCACGGCTGACCGCGATGATACCTAACTTAACTTGTGGAATATTTGTACTTACCATATTGAATAATGTTTTTGTAGATATGATTGTAATCTTGCTACAAAGATAATCCAAATATTTGTTTTTCCAATCCTTTTTCGTTGTAAAAATATTCGCTCATGAATGATTTTGCCATTTCTCTAACATTATTTCACGATCAGGTGGAACGATGGGGTCAGGATGGCATCAAAGGGCTTGTGCAATGCCTACAGCCTGCCGGATGCGGTCGGCCATTCCTATCCCATCCCTGATATTGCCGGCAATGATCAGTCCTGGGTATTGGCGCTGCACTTCCTCAATGGCTTGATAGCGGTCGTCGGTGGACAATTGGTATTGGGGAATGGCATGAGGATGCCGGAAGATACGGATCTCGTCAGGGGTGATTTCCTCAGGATATTTTAGTAGGGAGTGTAGGGTGTTCATGACTATTTCCGTGAGTTCGGCATCTGTTTTCTGCATCATCTCAGGATGCCTGATGCCACCTAAGAAATAGGCAAGGGTCGCCCCTTCCTCCGGAGCACGTCCTTCAAAGCATGCGGAAGGGAAGAGAATGCCCAAGACGTCTTTCTTCTCTTTCGACGGTACCAGACCTCCAAAGGCGGGATAGTGATGTCCATGCACGTCCTTGATGCCTACTCCGATCTCGATCACGGGCGCATACAACAAGTTGTTGAGGCGATCGACATGCTCTTTGGGAAGGAATGGGAGGAGGTCGGGAAGACAGTAGGAACCACAGGTGGTGACAACCTTCCGGGCGGTTACCGTTTGTGGGGTGCTGTTACCATCTTGGTAGGTAACGGTATAGGTACCATCGCTTGAAGGTTGAATGCGTACTTCCTTTACGTTCAGTGCAATATGGTCCTCTCCAATCTTCCGGGTGAGGGCGGCAGTCAACTGTCCGAACCCTCCTTTGGCAGAGAATATTTGTTTGGTGGCTTTCTTCTCCCGTTCTGTTTTCTTGCGTTTTGCCAAGGCAATGCTGCCTCGGATGAAACTTCCATGGTTTTGTTCTAATCGGTAGAGCTTAGGGAGGGCAAGACGGGTAGGGAGTTGCATGGGATCACCCGCATATACTCCATTGATGAAAGGGTCGACGACATAGTCGAGGAACGACCGCCCGAGCCGACGGATGGTCATCATCCCCACGGTCTCGTCTGGGTCTGTGCCTTTCTTTCGCCACGGTTCGCCAAGGATGCGAACCTTGTCTTGAAGGGAATAGAGGGGCGTGGCAATGGCACTTGCCAGTCCTGAGGGCATGGGATGGAACCGATCGCCTTTCCAGATCAGGCGATATTTGGAGGAAGGACGGGCTATATCCATTTCGACTTCCCCGGAAAGGTCGTCGAAAAGTTCTGCTACTTCAGGATAGGATATGGATCCTGTGGAAGGTCCTCCTTCGAAGATGAAGTCTCCAACAGGATGGGAACGCATCTGACCGCCTGTAAAGGGGAGACGGTCAAGGACCAAAAGGTCCTTGCCACGCCTTTTTGCATAAAAGGCGGTGGTAAGACCGGTGAGACCGGCACCGATAATGATGATATCTTTTGTCATGTATTGCTTGTTATTTTCTGCTGAATTCCTTTTTCTTTTTGGTGACTTCTCCTTTTCTTAGCAGCTGTCTTCTCCTTTTCTTAGCTGCTGAAGCCTCCTGGACTTAGAGGAGTCCTCCTTCATTTTGGTGACTTCTCTTCTTTCTTTTCCAGACCTCTCCTCGCCCTTTTCCTGAGGTCTCCTCGTTCTTTTCCAGACCTCTCCTCTCTCATTCTTCTGACTCCCCTCACCCCCTCTCGGCAGGAGAGGGGGCTCTAACATCCCCCA
>ERZ779941.251-NODE-251-length-27355-cov-2.526484_pt1 | contig 27355 bp, 20 predicted proteins | sample MGYA00511952_ERZ779941 | MGnify/ENA primary metagenome ERZ779941 (study PRJEB29588, sample SAMEA2142846) | human gut metagenome | biome: human gut; feature: human-associated habitat; material: faeces | place: Denmark | collected 2008/2010 ...
ATTATGATAGCTGTTTTTAGCTTCATAATTGACGGTAATATATAAGGCTTAACTACTTATCTACATGCGTATTTAAGTTCGCCATTTCGCAGCATTTTAGCTATTAACGGCTTGTCTTGCTCCGAGTAGCTATTGAGATAGTCTGCCATGTTATTAATTCGAGTAATATCCAGAGTTTCAGCAATGATATTACCGTCATTATTTTTAACAGCATTAATATCCTCTATATCAGAAGTAATTGATAATAGTTCATCAGAATCATTATTAATAGTATTATAATCTTCATCTTCAATTATATCAGAATCATAATCATCTTCGCCAAATTCATCATCTTCTTCATTAATATCTTCTTCTATAATTTCAGATTCTTTAGTAATATCTTCACCAACATCTTTATCAGATAATACTTGATTATCTTTAATATCTTGCTTTATTTCATTTTCGTTACTTATATTGTTATCATTAATATTTAATATCTCATATTGACGAGCAAATATAGTATTGTTTTTAATACTACTATCTTTTATATTAAATATTTTAAGTAATATATCAATAATCTTTTGAAAAATACTTTTCTTTTCATTATCTTCTGTAACAACGGCAACACCTTCTCCAGTATATTCAACTTGATTTAAATACTTAATAATATTACTTTGAGATAAACTTTCAACAAGCCATTCTTCAGCAAATACTCTACGTTGTTCATCTTCAGAAAGTTCAATATAATTATCTTTTTGTTTAGCTTTAATACGTTCAAAATAATCTTTAAAAGTAAAACCATTATCTTCAATCCATTTCTTAATATTAACAGCTAAACTATAACGTTCGCTATTTCTATCTCCATAGTTAGCATCATGCTCAACAGCTTCAATAAATTTATTATAAGTTTCAAACAAATCATCTACGATATTTTCTTTATCAAAAAGATTATGTTCATCAATATGAGCATGAAGTTGTTCATGAATAAGTAATCGAACTAATGTTGTAGGAGAAGAATTAGCTAAATTAGAACCAGCTTTAGTAAATATAACAGCTTTTTTGTCTCGATTATATTTAGCATTACCTGTTTTGTCTTTTTTATCATAATAATAAGTACCAGAAACGATAGGAATACCATAAACATTTTTGCCAGTAAGTAAATCAATAGTTGATTTAGGAATAGCAGCTTTTTCAAGAAGACGTTCTGTAGAATTAGCTTTTTCAAGAGTAGCAGTTTGAATCGTGTTAGCAACTCCAACAATTGAATCTTCCTCTACGGGGGATTGAACTTGATCAGGTACGGCAAGAGTAGCAACATTGATATACATAGAAGTAGCTTTATCAACATCGTTAAAGAATCCTCCATGTTTATTGACCCCTTGATTTGTATTAAAAGCATTATTTTGAAGAACAAAATCTCCAAAATTATCATATACAATTTCGCTATCTCCGAGTTTAACTACAAATTTATTATCTCTTTTAAAGAAATAAGGATTATCTGTAGTATTACCGTTACCAACATTATTAAGAGTAAAGAATGTTCTATTATAAATAGTATTATTAGTTATTTCTGTAGCAATAATATTTATAAGTTTATTATTAACATTAATAAAACTTGTAGTTTTTGAATTATCACCTGCAGGATTATAAGTAATACCTGTACCTAATTCGTTTGAATTACCAGCTTTAAACTTATGTATAATAACGTTAAACTTAGAAGTATTATGTCCAATAGAAAGAATTATTTGATTATTAGAACTAATAACGTCATAACCATAAAATATACTTGGAAATTTAGTATTGGCAGAGTTAAATAATAAACCAAGTTTATCTCTAACTTCTTCAAAAGTATATTTTCTATTTTGAAAACCAGTTAAAATATCAACAAGTTCTTTATGAAGATTTTCTTTAATTTTACCATCAACTTTATTAGCACTTGTAAATATGGCTATAATAGGAGTTTTACTTCTACCTCCAATTAGGAAGCCCATATTACCAGCAAGAAAAGGAGCAGTAATTTGTTGTTTCTCGCCTGTTAATTCATTGATAGCAACTATACCATCTTTATCACTATCAATACCAACAATAGCGTGTTGGTCAGATTTAAAAGGTAATTCATTAACACCTTTTTCAGTATTTTCAATAATAGCATCAGAAGTTTCTTTTACACCTTGATTTGTTCCTGTTTGTCCAGCATATTTAATAATAACTTTTTTACCATTAGCAGCAAGAGTTCCAATTTTATGAGTATTTTTATAATTATTAAAAATATTTTCTTTCCATTGTTCATAACTATCTTTATATTCTTCAATAGTTTGAGCTAAAGGATTATAGAAAATAATATTTTTAAGATTATAAATAATACGTTTAGCTTTATCTATATCAGTTATTAAAGCAGGATCAAGTTTAATTACACCATCTTTAATAGCTTTTTGAATAACTTCACTATTATAGATTCTTTCATATTCTTCTTTAGTTAAATCATATCCATAACCTAAATCATAAAGATTTTTCTTATGGAATAAATCCCATAGTTCGTTTTCATTATTAAAAATAGATTCAAATAGTTCATCTGTATTAGCTTCAATTTGATTATTTACTTTACGAACATGATAATTAATACCGCCTTTTGGCCCAAGTTTTATTCTATAACCATTATTATCACTATCTGGAACAACATTAGAAATAAATCCAATTTCAATACCTTTGCGTTTAATAGCAAAAGAAACAATATCATGATTTCTATTTTCTACAGGAACAATTTCTAAATCATCTCCTACTTGTAAAGCATTAACAACTTGTTCATAATCAGGACCTCTATTAACACGAGAAGGAACAATATGCATATAATTATCAATAAATTCAACTCTTTTACTTGCTTCATAAACAGCATTATAAAAATCTGTAGGATTATTAAGCAAAGTATTAAGACTACGTTTATGTGTAAATACATAATTAGTATTATAAGAATTATTAATAAAATCTTTTATATTATATAATATATGATAAGCAGTTTGAACATCTAAATCTAACATTTGTTTATTAGCATCATCAGATAATATTTCAATAATATCTTTAAATAAAGATTCAAGATTAATAACAACTTTTTGATTTTTAATAACAGTATTTCCTTGATGGTCTTTAGTTTTAATTTTATTTATAGTAATACCTTTATATTGAATATATGCTTCAATAAAATCTTTAATTATTTGATCAAATTCAGTATCTTCAATAGTAGTCGTAATAGCGTTAACTTCGTTGTTATCATTAGATTTAATGGTTACTTTTTGTTTAGTAGCAAGAGCTTCAGCAAGACGTCTAAAAGTTTCAGTTTTACTATCTTTACGTCTTTCTAAAGCTCTAACTATTTGTTTCATTCCCATATTAACACCTCTTTGAGCAGCATGAGGTGCTACTTCTGGACTAACACCTTCTTCAATAAGTTGTTGAGTAATAGTTTCTATAATATTTTTAACTTCTGGACTATTACTATTTTTATTTAAAGCATCTTCAAATACATTAGGAGAAGTTCTAAAAAGAAGAAAAGTTTTACTACTTGCAATACCTACAGCTCGTTCATTAATAGTAGGATCAAAAGATTTAGCGAGTTTAACAGCATCATCTAAATCTTTATTAGTAATTTTATCTTCATCTTCAATAATTGCTTTAACAGCAATTTCATTAGGATCATCACTTTGTTGTTTAGTTTGAGTTTGAGAAACTCCACTTCGTGGAGTTTGTTCCCCCGTAGAGGAGTTATCATTATTAGATTGTTGATTATTGCTAACTTCTGCAGCAGTATTATTAATAGTTTTTGCTTGTTCTTCACTAACTTGTTTACCGTTAACTACTACTCGTTTAGCTTCTTCTTCCTTTTGTTTTCTATTTTGACTTTCTTCTTCTATTGTAGCTCTTATAGAATTACTAAAATCTTCAGTATTAAAATATCCTATTTTAAGCATATCAAGAGATTCTTTTAATTTAGGAACTCTATTACGAAGAATATCTTGCCATGCTTTATCTAAATCTTCTTGTTCTTTAATCCAATCTTCAACTTGAGTTGCAGCATTAGACATTCTTGTCATAGTAAGATAATCAACTTGTTGAGCAATAAGATCAATTCTATCATTATAATCTCTTTGAGATTTAGGTTGAATATTTTCTAAATCAGCTTTTTTATCTTGAAGAGCAACTTGTTTATCAATTAAATCTTTAACATTATTAGGAGCTTCAGGAATATTTTTATCAGATTCGTTAATAAGTTTTTCAATATCATTTAATATAGTCTGAATATCTCCAGAAAGTCTTTCTACTTGATAATCTTTTCCAAGACTTTGATTAAAAATATTAATTATAGATTGTCTATTATTTTCAGATAAAGGATTATTATCATTTAGAAATTTAAGAAGTCCTCTTTTTCTATCATTATAAATTTTATTATATTGATTTTTAGCTTGTTCAGAAATATCTGGATTGTTATTAACTTCTTCTTGAGCTTGATTAATTTCATTTAATAATTTAGAAACATGTTTATCAATAGCTTGTCTTCTATATTTATCTACTGAACTTATATCAACATTATTTTTATTTATTTCATTTTGTATAGTATTAATTCTATCCCCAAAAGATTCAATTTCTAATTGTTCTCTCGTAAATTCTCTTGCAGCAATTTTAGCAGTATATTCACTTTCTATTTCACTATTATATAGTACGTTATATAAATTTTCAGCATATATATCTCTAACTTTATCCATTTTAGCAAAAGCTTGATTAGTAAAATCTTCTTCAGATTTAGTAAGTTGAACACCAGCTTCTCTAAAATATTCTTTAAATTCAGGACTTGTAATATATTCTTTTAATAAATTATAAGTACCTGCTTCATAAGCATTAATAGCTAAATTAGTAAAATAATCATCAATAACTTGTTGTTTTTTAATTTCAGCTTCTTCTGGAGTAAGTTTTCTATGAACATCAACTCCTTCATCTTGAAGTCTTTCTCCAGTAATAGGATCTTCAACATAATCATCTGGAGAAATATAATCATTTAACATAGTAAGTTTATCGACAACATCTTTATTTAAAGCAGCACGGTCTTGAATTTCTTTATTCATTATTTTTTCTTCAGCAGTAAGAGTATTAAGAATATTAGCATCAGATTCTTTACCTTTTAACTTTTTAGCTTTAATTTGTCTTTGAAGAGCAGAAAGTCCTTTACCAGCTCCTTGAAAAACCATGCCTCCAACAGCACCCCAAAATGCTTGTTCCCATATTTTATCATCAGTAATATAACTTTCAATTGTACGAGGAATATAATTAGGATCTAAATACATTTTAGCAACTTCTTTACCTTTTTCAGTTTGAATACCTTGATATCCTTCTTCAAAAGCTTCACTAAGTTGCAAAGTGCCAATAGTACTTAAAGGGTGTTTAAGAGCTTCTTTAAATTCATCTGTTCTATCTTTCCAAAAACTTCCTTTAGGAATATCTGTACTGGCACTTGGTTGACGTGTATTTGCATTAGCTTTTTTACGAAGATTTTCAATTGCTTGTTTATTAGAACGTCTAATTCTTGAAGTAGGTAATTTTTTACCAACTTTACCAAATAATTGACCAATACCTCTAAATTGCAAAATATCTTGACCAAGCATAGCATAATCATTAACAAAAGTTTTATCAGCAGATTCTCCAGCAATATATTTTGCTATTTGGTCAATAGTTTTACCATTTAATTCAGGATTTCTTGCATAAAAATCTTTCCATTGTTGGTCAGTATATTTTTCAAATTCTTGTTTAGTAGATTCATAAGTTTCTGTCCAAACACCTCTTGCTTCCATATAATTTTCCATAGTACGAGAAAGAACAGCATTAGTAGTTAAATTATTAATATATTTAACAGAATTATCAAGACGAGCAACTGAAGGAGCTTTAATACCAGCACCTTTCATAGCTTTATGAGTAAATTTAGATAAACCTCTTGTAGAAGCATTATATGCTCTTCCTATTTTATTAATTTTCCCTAATGCTCCAATAGCTTTAGTAACACCAAGAGTAGGCAACATCATAGATAAAGTACTAAAAGCACTTACTCCATTATTAGCCCACCAACCAAAATCACCAAATGCAAAAGTAGCATTTGGATCTTTTTGATAAATTTCAAATTCATCTCTAATAGTATTTTGAATACCTTCAATATATTCACTTACTGGATTAGTATAATCATTTTCATCAGTAAAAACTTGTCCTACAGCATCTACAATATTACTAAGAGAAAGAAACGAACCAAGAACGGCTTCATTAGCAACTCCTTGTATTATCATATTACCAAGTTGTTCAAAAGCAGATTGATTTTCTGCACGTTGACGTTTTAAACTTTCTTTAGAATCAATATTATTAACAGTAATATCTTGTTCTTCAAACTTTTCTATTTCACGAGGACTATATTGTGAAGTATATCGAAGTTTATTAGCCATTCTATTAACATCTTCAGCAAAATCATCACTCATTGTATTAGAAACAAGATAAGGGGACTCTTTGGCCCCCTTTTTAGTTTTAGGATTATATTTAGGATTTCTTACTAATTCTCCATTATTTATAAAATCAATAACTTTACTCATATCTTATATGTTTAATTTACTTCCTAAATCTTTACTTAAAACAGCATAATAACGTTCTAATAAATCAGGTCTTCCAATAGAAGTTGTTATAGTTTTTGCAATTTCAAAAATACGTCCATTTAATCTTTCAATAGCATTTTCATTATCTAATTGTAAATTTCCTTGTACGAAATTATTTTGAATATCAATATATTCATTCATAGCTGAATAAATATCTACAGCTGCTTCTCTATTAATATTAATAGCTGTATTTCCATTTTTATAGGTAAATATATTATTACCGTTAGCTATTAATTGTTGAGCACCTAATGTAGGAGTTTCAAAACTTTCACTAAGATTAGATGTCATTGCATAAACGTCCATTTTAGCAATATGATCTGAAGCCTTAGTATATGGATTATTTTTAAATGCTTCTTGAGCTTCATCATTAACTAATCCGAGAATAAAATAAGTTTTTGGAATACCTGTTGGTTTACCAGTATTATCTAATTTAGGATAAATCGTTATATTAGTACCAGTACCAAAAAAAGAATTATGTGCAGAATTAAATACAGCTCTACCATTTCCAACGGCTGCTACTATTTCATTACCTTTATCTTCTCTATCTTTAGTATTTGTAATTTCTCTAAAAGTTCCATATTGGTCATCATTTTCTACAGCAAACATTTTAGTATTTCCAAATCCATGAGCTATAGTTTTCCTTATTAGTTCTTCTTTGTCAATATTAAGTCTAAGACGATATTCTGTTTCATCAATTTGACCAGTATTAAGTTGATGTAAAAGTAATTGTTGATAATTTGTTTCACCCGGAAGAGATTGATGACCTATAGTAATTTCATCATAATTATCGAGTTTAGTACTTATTTTTTCTTGTTGTTTAATAAAATCGTTAGAATAATTAAGAAACTTTTTATCAGCAGCTTTTTTGTATCTATTATATGAATATATATTACCAAAAGCAACAGCTGCATTATATGCAGGATTTAAATTATAATATAAAGGAACTGTATATTTACTATCTTGCTGTGATTGAGGAATTATAGGATTATATTCAGAGTCTAATAATTGTACACTAATATTATCTACATTACCTTTAACAGCAGCATTAACAGTATTAGATAAAAGTAACATATTTTGATAATATTCTTTTGGAAGTCTAATATAAGAAACACTTTTTCCGTCAATTTCTTTTCTTCCTGTACTAAAGCCTAAACCAAGAAAACCTTCTTCATTATTAGAATTTAAAATTTGAATAGCTTGATTATATTCATCTACATTATTAAAACTAACATCATAATATTGACCTTTATCTCCAAATTCAATTTGAATATCTTTTAATAGTTTTTGGTCATATGGATTATCTTTGTTAAAACTACCTCCATTTTTCATTCTATTAACATAATCTACTAAATATTTATCATCTCCTTTTAAATCTTTAGTTAGATTATCATAATTCATTGTAGTTTCATTATATTCTCTAATAAGCTCACTACTTTTAACTCTAAAATCTACAAGTTGTTGTTCTGTAGCACCATTATTTTTAAAAATTAAATATGCTCTTTCAAGAGTATTTTTCCAACCATCTGTACTTGCATTAGTCATATCGACATTAACGTCTCTACCAACAGCAGTTTTAAATAGATTATATAAATCATTCTGAATATTTTGTTTTTTACTCATTAATTCAGAAGTCATATTATAATTAAGAGTTATTGGTTTAGTATCACTTGTTCTATTTAATGATTTTATATACTCATCGTCAAGTTCAGCATTCTTTTTAGCAGTTTCTGCTGCTTGTTCAGCGGCCTTATAAGTTTTTAATCCATTTCCATAAGTGGTTTTACGAGTAGTATTATAATATTCAGCAGCATATAAAGCAGGAGATATTCTTTTATTTAAATATTGTTGAGGAGAAAGAGTTATCCCATTATCATCAGTAATGTCATCTACAATATTATATCTTCCTTTAGTAGCATTTATAGCTTTTTTATGTTTCCAAAGAGCAATGTCATAATCTTGTTGAAGACTTTCTTTAGCACCCGGAGTAGATTCAATAGCTGCTCTAATACCAGCTTCTATTTTACTTCTATCAAGTTTTTCAAAACTATGAGTAGTATCATCATAATATTCTCCGTCAAATACTTCATTTGGATTAGTAGTAGGATTACCATTTTTATCAAGCCAACGAACTTGATTATAACTACCAGATTCTCTTGCAGCCCATTGTAAACCTTTAGAAATCAAAGAAGATAAATCTACAACAGCAGTAGGAGAAGTAGTAGAATGCCATTTTGTTCCACTAATAACTTTTCCAGTTTCTTCATCAACAATATCTTTATAATAATAAGGATTTTTTTCTAAAAAATATTCTTTATAATCTTCTGGAAGAGTTTTATCATTTATAACTCTATTTTTAAAATCAGTATAATCTTTTTGAGCTTGAAGTCTGCCAATCATTCCAGCATCAGAAGCTAAATTACCAGCTTTAATAACAATATCATCTAAAGCTGCTGCAGAATTACCAAATACAGTATTATTATCAACAAGTTGTTGTATTTCAGAAATCTTTTGTTGTCTCCATTCATTTTCTGCTTCGTTAAGTTCAAGTTTAGCCATTTCAGCTTGAAGATTAGAAGCAGTTTTAATAGCTTCTTTATGACCTTGTTCAAGAGTATTAAAAGTATTTCCTAAAGTATTTAAATCTACTGTTGGAACATATTCTGTATTAATATAATTAAAACCTTTCATATAAACTATGTTTTTAATTGTTTTTATTTCCGTATGCTCTCAACCATGATTCTATCATATCATTTGTTATACCTCTTACACCAAGAGCTTTTAATATAATAGGATTAACATTAGGATTTGCAGCAGCAATAGCTCTAATATTATTTTCAGCAGCTAATCTTTTTTCAAAATTACCAATAGCGTTTTGTACTCCAGCATTAATACTATTAATCAATCCTATAGTATTTTCAGATTGTTTTTCAATAATAGCATTTTCAAAAGCATTTTTCTTTTCTTTCCAAGTATTATAATTAGTAATGTTTTGATTAGCAACAGCTTGTTGATTAAGTTTATCTTTATTAATTAATTCAGTTTCAGTATTTTCTTTATTAGTATAAATATTATTAAGTAATTTAATAGTATTTAATCTACTAAGTTGTTTTCTACCTAAAGCGACTCTTGAACTTGCAGTATTAGCATCAATTTGTCGTTCATATGCTTGTTGTTGGTCTCTAATAGTATCAAGTTGAGGATTAATATTAATACTTGTTTTAAGTTTAGAAGGAATTAAATTAACAGGAGCTTTATTATATTTCATTTTCTTTAATGCTTTCTTATTAGCATTATATCCTATAATACTACCAACAATATTTGAAGCAATACCAATACCATCACTAATTAAAGAATTATATCCTCGTTTTTTCATAATATTATTACGATTATCATAATCTCGTTTAGTATTTAAATCTACACCAGTAATAGGATTAAATCTACCTTTAGTATCAAGAATATCATATTTGATTTCTTCTACGGGGGTATGATAATTAACAATTGGTTGATTTATTTTATTAGATAATTCATCTTTAAGTCCTAAACTATAAATTTCTGGAATAAGAGTAACAGTTTTTTCAATATCTTCAATACCACCATTTTTGAACTTTATTCGTTCCCCCGTAGAGGGAATCATTCTTAGACTTGTCTTACCATTGCTTGTAACTGTATAAACTCCACCATTTTTAGCACGTTTATGAAGTTCTGGATATTTATTATAAACTTTAGTTTTAATATCATCACGTCCATGAAGTCCTGCAAGTCTTAAAGCATCAATAGCATCAGACTTAGTAGGAATAGGATAACTTCTATTTTTACCAGCAAAATCTTTTTTATCTACATTAGGATAAGGTTTAGATTTAGAACCATAATCTTTAGAACGACTTAAACCACCCATACGTTTTTTATTTCTTCTTTTATAAAAATCATTAACTAAACTATCTCTATTAGCTAAACCAGCTTCTTTATATATTTTATTAATTTCTTCTCTAACTTCATCATCAGTACCTCTAAGAATAGCTCTTTGCATAGGAACATATTTTTCATCTTCAGGATTAAAATATACTCTTGCAGTTTTACCACTTCCTCTATTATAAATTAAATTAGTAAGTAAAGCTTCTTTAGTTTCAGTAACATCACCTTCATCATTATAATATTTACGAATAAAATCTATTCTTCGTTTAGCACTTTGATTTGCACTTTTAATTCTTTTAAATCTTAAATCTCTTTCATCTTCTTCAGTAATATATTCTCTTCCTTTAGAATCTTTTTTAATTTTATCACTAATATTACCTCCAGTATATCTATCTACTCTCATTCCAAAATTATCTTTATCAAAACCTTTACCTTTAGGAGCATACCATCTACGATTAATTCTATCAAATTCTATACTATCAGGATTTTCAGAATAATTAATTAATTTACCAACTTCAGTAGTATCATAATAAGGGGTATAATCTGGACTAATAATAGGATTTTCTAAAGTAGAAACATTATTTGCTAAACTTTGCATTTCTTTAATTTTTTCAAAACCATTTTTCTTAGTACCATATCTACTTTTATTTTTTCTATTTCGATTATTCTTAGTACCATCATCGTTAATATTATTAACATCTTTATATCTTTCTTGAGCATTAAAAACTTTATTAGGATTATTTCCTTTCATAACTTTTTCAGCAGGAGATTCACCATTAAGAAAAGGAACAGAACTAAACACTTTAACTTCAGTAGGAGATATATGCATAACTTCTCCATCTTCAACTTCTAAACCAGTACGAGAATTCTTGCCAATATCAATACCACCTTGTTCATGTTTTCTACCTTTCATATAGTAATAATTCTTTTTATTAGGAATAGGTATAGCAACACCACCACGAACTATATTAGGTCTAAGTCTTTTATTACTCATAATCTGTTATATTGTATATTTTGACGTTATATAAAGCCTTATAACGTTATCTTATATTGAATTTGATTAATTATACAAGAAAGCATATTAAAATCAATGTAGAGCTGATAACAGCTATTATTTACGCTTTTTCTTGCCTTTGCAGCCTCCCAATTTCATTTGAGCGAGTCTATCGGAGTATTGGTTATTATTAGGAACTTGTTGATTAATATTTTGAGTAACAGGTTGAGTGGAAGAATAACTATTAGGAGTAAGAGAAGTTTTTTGTTCATAATCAAAACCATCAGCTTTTTTAATCATTTTAGGAGTACTTGGACCGCCAATTAAACTATTAGCAACAGATCCAACACCAGAAACAATTCCTCCAACAGTATTGTTAAGATTATTACCACTAAATTGATTTGCGATAGTAGAACCGAAATTAGCTTTCTTTCTACCACCACAAGCATATTTCTTTTGATTTTTAATTCTATCTGTATAATTATCTTGTTTAGTTTTCATTTTTCCACCATTTTTTAAAACAACTTTCTTTTTATATTCGTCAACATAATCTTGATTAGCATAACTTTGAGTCATAGCTTGTGCAGCAGCTAAACTATCTTGTCTATATTGTTCTTCTTGTTGCATTTTAAACGCTTTTTCTTCTGCTTTTTTTCTTTTAGCAGCACCAATAGCAGAACCTATAACACCACCAACAGCTCCTATAATACTACCTAAAAATGCTTTATCACGTTTAACAATTTTATTTTTCATAACTTACTTATTTTATAATTAAGAGATTCAAAATCAATACGTCTATCTTGCATTAAAAATTCAAATTCAACAATAAAGTAATTACCATAAAGTCTACTCATAACAGCAGCAGATTGATCTCCTTCATTACCAATCATATTTCTAAGATAACTAAAATTCCAATTACCTAAATCCCAATAAGGTTTTTTATAATTACCAAAAATATTTTTATGTTCATTAGGATCAATGCTTTCGTTATCAACAGTAATATTTATATCATTAGTGTTAACATTGTCATTATAAACTCTAAGTATTTGACCAGCATAAGGAGTATCTAATTTCTTTACGGGGAATGGAACATCGCCTCTTACAGATTCATCTACTTTATATAATTTATAAGTAATATATTCTAAAAACTTAACAATGTCATATCCTTCATTAATAATAAAAGACAGTTTACAACTATTATTAAATCCTTCAACAGCATTAGCATAACCATAAATATTAGCATAAGTACAATAATTATTAAATGCTTCAGTAAAATTATAAATAGTATCATATACTAAATTACCGCTTCGAAAACCATTAATAAAATAAACTCTATTTTTACTATTATAAGCATCTCTAAAATAATAACTATGAGTAGAAATAAAATTTTGAGTTTTATAATTATAACTAAGAACTAAATTACGTTTTTGAGTAAAAGTACTACTATCTTCATTTTTTCTAAAAATATCATAATCGAATTTAATAAGTAAACGATTATTTCTAATATCATGAGCAAATCTTACATTATTAGGTTTAGCTTTAATAAGCCATTCAACAATATCGTTACTAATAATAGCTAATTGGTTATTATCAAATCTGTAAATATTATTATCGTCATTATTATAAAATATATAGCCAAATTGGTCAACAATAGCGCTTCGCTTATCTTGAAGACCTCCATAACCTAATTCAGAAGTAAATACTTCTTTATAAGCAACATCAAAAACGTCTAGTTGATAAAGTTGAATATTTTGGCCAATAGTTTTAAGTTCATTATTTAAATCAAATATAAAAAGACTATGTTCAGTATGAGCTAAAACTAAATTACCAATTCCAACTAAATTAGTAATAATACCTTTATTTTCAGTAATATTTTTATATGCTTCTAAAGAAAATTTTCGCCAACTATTTTCTCTTGATTCATCTTGAATAACGTTACTTCTACGAATAGTTTTATTATAAACATCAATATCTTTAATATCTTCTCTATAATTACTATAAGTTTTAGGATTAAATTGGTTAGCACTACCTTGTCTATTTTCAAAAAGATCAATAGAGTTAGCTGGTGTAACCATATAGCCTGTTCTATATTGAGCACTATCATTTTTAGAAGCAGGTTTAGTTACATAAGATTGAGGTTTAGGTTCATTTTTAAAACATTTACTTTCATGAAAAACTGTATCAATAACAGGCATTTGTAAATAACACATAAATGGTATATCATTTTCATAAGTTTTATTATGCTTAGGAGAAACAGTAGTAGGATAATATTGATATTCAGCATTTTGCATAGTCACAATACCATTTGTTTCATTAAATACAACACCTGTATCGGCATATATAATAGTGCCACTATAAGTATAAACGCCATTAAGACCAGTATTAATAATTCCAGTATTATTTTTGTTATAAAAAACATCAGTAAATTTAATAAGAGTTTTATTATTATTATTATATATATTAGGATTATCTTTAACTAAAGAAACTCTATATAAATTAATATCATTATTTTTCTTTTCAGTAGCATTAACAAAAAGATCATATTTATTATCAATAACTATACATGTCCCTACACCAATACGATTATCTTTTACAGAATTAGCAACAGTTAATTTATAATTAGGCATAGGATATAGTTTTTCAAAATTATAATCTTGTAATTGAACTTTGTTCATATCAGTAACGAATCCAAAAGGAGCATTTCTTTGATAATAATTAATATTAGGAATATCATAATGATCAAAAACGTTTTTTCCTTCAATTCTAAGAAAATCAAAATCTAATTCTAAAGTATCATCTATATCTAAATTATCACAATAAAAATTCATAGTATTAGAATTCATCGTATTTAATGAATCTTTTTTAACTACATTATCAATATTATCATATATTCTTAAATTGCCATTTATAATTTCTAATTCACTATAATTACCAGTAATACTTGCAACAGTATTTATTAATGCATCAATAATTCTTCCAGAAATACTTCCTCCGCCATTTTCAATAATACCATAAACTAAATTTCCATCTGTTATTTTATTATTAACTATTTTAGCATTATATATAGTGCCGGAATATAATTTTACAGTATTATAATTATTAATTCCTTTACTAATAGTAACATTTGTTAATGAATAGTCATTATAATTAGTATTTCCTTTAACTATAATAGTATCTGTATTTCTAAAATCATTAATAGTAAGTAGTCCAGTATATTTACTTCTTTTTTCAAATTTTTCATAAGAAATAAAATATCCAACATAATTATTAGGTATATTAATATTATTAAAATAAGGACAATAAACTCTATGATTATTAACATCTATGTTATTAAATGGAACTTTAAATAAACTATCTCCATTAACGTTTATATAATTATCAAAACCATATTCTCCATTACTTATATAATTATTAAAAGTAAATATTTTATAAAATTCATAATTTAAATTTTGATTTATAAAAGGTTTTACAGAATCAATTAATTTATTTTTAACATAATCATAATCTTCTGTTCTAATTTCATCTTGTATTTCTCTACTTAATTCTTTAGTAATAAAATTATAATCAGCATAATATCTAATCATATGATTAGCAGGATTTTTATAATCACTTATAATATAACCTGAAGTTAACAGTGTCTTAATTATAATATCATTTATTTTAGCAGTTTTATCAACACTACAATATATATAATCTAATCTATTTTGTTCAAACTCAATTTGAGGAACTGGAATAATAAATACTACTCCATCTACTTTATTTCCGTCTTTATTAACGTGTTGAGGAAAAGTATTATCTATTTTATAACCATTAGTAAAATTACCATATTTATCTACAAAATGAATAAAGAAATTATATACTTCTCCGGGAATTAATGTAGTAGTAAGTTTTCTATTAATAAAATCTTTATCTGTTTTAATATAAGGAAAGCCTAATTGTAAAGCAATTTTCATATTATTAATTACTTTAATATTAGACATATCATCATTAATAACTATTCTATATATTTGATTCCTACTATAATCAATATTTTTATAATTAATATTAATTATAGCAAAATACCCGTTTATTCTATTTGTGTCTATTACATTATTTTCATTAGCTGTAGTTATATAAAGATCAGAAGCTTTAATAGTATAATCATTTATTCTATTATTTTCATTATCAAGAAAATCAACTAAATCTGTATCATCACAAGAAAAATATTTACTAAACGGAATTTTTATAGTAACATTAATATGATATATAGATTCATCAAATTGATAAGGATTAGTATTTTCTTTATAAACAGTAACATCTTCTCGAATATTAGTATTTTCTGCAGTAGAAGTATTAATTATTGTCGTATATAAACCAACAATAATATTTTTTACAGAATTAATAATTTCTTCTTCATCTATTTTATTTTCATTATAGCCAGCAATATATAATCTATTTTTATAATTAATAATATTTTTAACATTAAAATAATTATAATAAGTAGCAATTAATTCTTGACTACCATATTCTTCACAATTCTTTAAATTAAGAGTATAATAATTAATAGTATTTTTAACAATATTAATATCAAATGTTTTATAAGATTTAGTATAACTTTTACTTGAGCAAATAATACCTATTTGAAATATATTATAATTAACATCTAAATCTTTAATAGCTACTTTAAAAGTTTCATTACATATATCAGTAGTATCGCTAATATAATCAGAAAAACCAACACCATATCCGTCCCACGGTTTTCGACCGATAATTAAACTTGTTAATTGATCTATTTCAATTGTTTCATTTGCTCTTTCTGGAAAAGCATCTCTATTAAAAATATATCTAACTATATTATTTCTATTAATAACATCTATATAAATAGGATAACCAATAGGATACCATTGAGTATAATCTATTTTATTTATTTTATAACGAATAAAAAGATAATACCAACCTTTATAAGCATTACCTTTGACATACTCAACATTAATTATAGCAGGAAGTTTAACTTCAGGAACAATACTTAATTTACTTTCTACTTGTCTTATATCTCCATTATCTTCAGCACCAGCTTTATCTGGATTACCTAAATTAATAGTTCTTAAAGGAACTAATTCATTATTGTTACAATCATATTCACTAAAAGCAATAATTAAATCATTTTCTACATTATAAGTAAAAGTACCAGTAAATTTACCACCATGATAAGATAATCCACTATATGCTAAATAAATATTTTCATCTTTATCAATAGTCTTTTCATTATATACGAATATATCTAATTTATTAATATTAGCTTCAACTTTATTATAATCTTGAACAAATAAAACTATACCAGTATTGATAGGAATAATACCTCTAATAAGAAAATTATTACGATAAATATTATATATAGCAGTTTGTATTAAAGTATTTGTTATTATAGAATTTTCATTAGTAATACAACTTTCATCATGACTAATCTTAATATTACGAGCATCAACTAAAGAAAGATTATCACAATCTTTAGGGTGTTTATTAAGATTAAGTTTAGGAACTACACTCATAATAACTTTTATATTAATTATAAAATATTATATATTTTGATAGCTATTTTTAGCTCTATATTTAATCTTGATTTAACCTAATATAATTAATCACTTGCTAACATAAAATTCAACATAAAGCTAATTTTAGCTATTCTCGTTTATTTATTACCCTTTTGGATTAAAGGTGAAATTAAAGAATGCGTTACGCCATTGTTTATGAGCACCATCAATATCTTGTCCACGATTAATAACAGAACGTTTAGCTTCTTCTTTAAGTTGTAACCATGTATAATAAGGATTAGTACCATATTGAGAAGCACTAAGATTAAACACAGGGTGTTTATATCCACGGCATAACATTTTATACATGCAATAAAAACCAATAGCTTCTACAAGAATTGCATTATCTGGAATAACAGGAAATTCACAACCATAAACTTTACTACGTTCAGTTTTGATAGTATCATATTCAATAGTAATACAATCAGTATCAAAATCAAGTTCAATTTTATTACCATCTATTATAACAAAATTATGATTACTATTAGTTGTTTTACCAACATAATTATACTCATTTACTCTATATCTACCGGGCCACTCTTTATCATTAAGAGTTTCAGCAAGAAGATAATCTGGAACTTTTGCAGGATTATCATTATGATAAATATCTGTTGTATTTACTGCATTAGAACTGCTCGTTTCACTCGCAGGTTCCCCCGTAGAGAAGCAACCATTACAGCATCGTTCACTATTAGCTTCTTTCACTTCACAACCTTTATTATCATAAACTTTAATATTAGCATTAGCTATTGGGCAAGCACTAATTGCTATTCTTTCCTTTACGGGGAGTTGAACTTTAGCTCTTTCAGTATTTAATATATTAAGTTGTCCCATAACTTCTAAAGTCCAAACTCCAACTCTTGGAATCCAATCACTATTATCAGGATTAAAATCATTATCTATTTTAGCAATAATTCTTTCTATGTTAGTCGTATCTTGTTTAATCATATCTCATAAAGTTTAAACATTTCTCTGGATACTTGTATAACAATATATTAAGTTTATATCGTATATCTAATTGTAAATTATAAATATCTTCAATAGTATTACAAACAGTGTCAGCTATTTGTTTATAACTCATACCTCTATACTTATTAGCAAGATATTCAGTATGTTCATATTGAAGAAATTTATCTTTAATCATTTTAGAATCTTTAAAACGAATAAGATATTCACCTTCTTTATTTTTAAAAACTCTATAATCCACACCATCATAAGGAATATTTCTAAACTTATACCAAGCTGCTTCATTTTCATCATAAAGTTTAATACCTTGAGCAAGTAATTCTTTTTTACGAGCAGCAGTAGCAGAATAATCAAGAACAGTTACAGTACTACGATGTCTATTACTAAATTTCTTATATTTAATATAATAAGTACCAATACCGTAACCAAACTTATAACCTTTACCTTCAAGAATACATTTATGAACTTTGGCATAATACGCATTAATAATAGCTCTATATTTACTTGAAAGAATAGTACTACGTTTATTAGCAAGTTCTATAAATTTATTATATTTATATTCTTGTCTTAGAGTATTACAATATTTAATAAGTTGAACAATAATAAATTTATTATCATCTTCATTAGCAACAGAGAATAATTTAATAACTTTATTATAAAGTAATTCAGAAGTATTATATTCTTTATTTATCCATTCAGTTTTATAATCATCTAAATTAATATTATACGATTCAATAAGTAATTGTTTATTATTATCAAGATAATTATAAAGTTCTTCTTTATTAATTACAATTTCTTCTAATTCATTTTTATACTTAACAATATCTGTTTTAGCACTATAAATAAATTGAAGATAATAATTTTTAAATTTTACATCAGGTATCATAATATCTTTATCGTTATGCTAAATTAACAGAAGGAATTTCAGCAGTATCACGTATAACATTAGCATTCCATGTTTCAAGTATAAGTTTCTTAATAGAAGTAATCATATCTTCTGGTAGAAGAAATTCATCGTCATCACTTATAGAATCAATATCAAAAGGTTTATCGTTAGTTTCTACTTCAATAATATGAGGATATTCAAATACAGATTCTATAACGATAGATCCTAAATTATTAAATTCAGAATCATTAATACAATTTATATAAATATATTCATTTATATAATCGTATGTAACACTTGGACATAAACCCGGAAGACTACCATAATATTTAGAAACAGATTCTTTAACAAAAGGAATAATGATAGGATTTTTAACTCCAGCAGTACGAACAGAATGAAAAGGAAGATTATTAGTTAGTCTAACAGGACGAGGAACTTTAACTTTTGTTCTCTTAATTTTAGGAAGAGGAAGATCTTTGGTTTGATAAATATCTCCGTCAGGAACATCAATAAGAGTAATTTTAAATCTTTGTTGTAGAACTTTATCTGTATAATTATGATTAGCATAACTATGACGTATAAGTTCATTACGAGCATGAATAATGCCAAGTTTGATAGCACGTCTTACAGGAATACTATCAGCTTGCTTTACAGAATGAGCAATTTCAGAAATAAGTTGATTAATACTTGCCATACATTTACTATTTATATGATTATACATTTCAATATTATAGCTGCGAGCAAATATAATATTACTTGAAAAAGAACAAAGAAAAGTAATAAATTTTTTGTATTAAGTATATAAACAACAAAAGCGGCAACATGTTTAGAAACACATATTGCCGCAACAACAAATCTAATATAAACTCAATTAGCTGTTTTAAAGTAATTCCAAGTTTTAGTACTACCAGAATCTTCATCTTTAAAATAAAAAGTAATAGCAGATTCAATAATTTTATTATCTAATTCATTCTTATTAATATTACGGAACCATTCAGAATATAATCTAACATAATCATGATATTGAGCATTAATAGCAACATAAACGTCCCATACAGTAATACTACTATTTATATTACGAACATATTTATCAAATACATTTTTAGCACAATCGTAATTATATATTTCTCCTTTACAAACTTTACCGTTATCAGCAGTATGATGCATAGTACTTACTTGCCATTTAGCATATTCTTCATCAAAATGAGCACCTTTAATAGATTCATGAAGTTTTCTCATAGATTTCCAAAATGTTTTATTATCTTGTTTTTCAACATAATCAAAAACATTATGTAAACTCATAATTCCATTATACAATTCAGTAGAAGAAACATTTGCTTCTTTATAACTATTTATAATATCTTTATCTACAAGAACCATAAGATTAATAATTAAATTAGTTAATAAATAAGTTTGTAATCGATTACGTTTACAAATAACAAAATTCATTTACAAAAAAACGCATAATTACAATGCTATTTGTAACTATGCGTTTTTCAATTAATTAAGGTATAACTATATTCGTAATATATTATAAACCTTGTTTATCTTTATACTTTTTAATACGAGCTAAAGTAGCTTTATCAAAATCTTTCTCACTCCAATTAAGTTCTTTAAAACCGTATTCTTTATGACCACGAGGAATTAATCCTAATTTAATATAATTATCAAAAGTACTTGGATTACAATGTAAAATACGTTCACATGCTTCACGTTTACTTATACGTTTAATACTTCTGTTTAACTTTGTTAGACTTGATATAATATCGTCTAATTCATCATCGCTATGATTACTATTACCAACGTCGATATTATTTATTGCTTCTTCAAGTACTTTTCTTAATATCTTTAATTTTACGTTCATTGCGATTATTTTTAATATGAATATATGTAGATATACAAATAAATATCGCAGCAATAAAATGATAAACAATAAGTAATTGAATATCAGAAATAGGTATTCGATAATAAGCATCTAAATTAGCTATTAAAAGATTAATAATATTAGCAGTAATTATAAAACGATGCCATTTACAAAAACCAAAAACATAACTACAAACATATAAAAGAAAAGTAGTAGTTATAGAATTACCTATTATAAAATCTAATATATAACTAATAATATAAATATCGCTAAAACAATATAATATATTATTAAACAACATACCTACCATTTGTATGATAGGTATGTACTTTATTAAAACTATAAATAGTCTTTTCATTAACAATTATTTCTTTTTACCTCCATTACCATATTGAGGTCTATTAATAGGAGGATTTGGTTTCTTAGGTCCAGCACTACCTGTACCTCTATTAGGTCTACCCATAATAATATTAGATTAAGATAAAATACCAGCAGTTTTAAGATTAGCAATTAAAGAATTAACTGCCGTTTTAACATCTTCAATTGTATCTCCTGAAATTTCAGCAACAGTAGCTGCTTGTTTAACAAGACCGAGTTTTTCTTCTGTAGCAGCTTCATAAGTAGGGATTTCTTGAGAAGATTGTTCAGCTAATTGAAGAATAATATTAACTAATACATCTTTTTGTTCTTTTGCAAGAGAAACAGCTTGCATAGCACAATTAAGTTTTGCAGCAATTTCTTTTGTATTCATAATTATATATTTAATTTAAAGTTTATCAATATGTTTATAACCGACTCCAAGTTTATCAAGTATAGGTTTAAGTAACCAACTATAAAAAACAGGAGAAAAAATAGCAGAATTAAGCAAAGTTATATAATCTTTATAACCAGAAAATATATAAGCAACAGTAATAAATATAATAGATACTATAAGAACAATGCGTTTACTCCAAGTAGAAACTTTTTTATCTCCATTAAGATAATCAATAAATTTAATTATAATATAAGTTAGTATAACAATAGAAAAAATATAAGAGAAATTAAAATGATTAAGTATATCGCTAAAAACTATATTTGTAATATCCATAATATTATTTTAATTAATATATTGTTTATTATTGCTATCAACAATATTTATATCAATATAATTTTAAATATAATATCTTTATATTAAATAACAAAATTATAATTGTTTATTTTAATAGTTTCCTAAAAAGAAAAAATCCGACATAGCATTAATTAAACTTGTACTAAAAATACTTCCATTTTTGATTATATTAATATAATCTTTATTATCATTTGCGATTTCAAGATTAGCAAATGTAGAAAAAGATTGTCCAGACAATATAGAATCTATAGCAGAAGGATCAATATTATTAATAGATTCAACAAATTTTAAATCATTAACCATTTTTATATATTCAAAAACAGTAGGAATATACATTTTACATAATAGTTGTTTATATCCATTATATATTGAAGGAAATGTTACTCTAAAACGTGAAACGGGCATAATTCTATCAATATTCATATATCTTGAAATAGACATAAGTATATTACTACCGTTATGTTCATTTATAGAACTTCTTGCTAAATCATTAATAATAGTTTGATCAAAACTACTAATTTGTATATATATTCCATTATAACTAATAATAGGAAAAGGTAAAAAACTTCTATATTCAGGATTAATAACTATACCTAATATCCTATGATTAAAAGTAGTATTGTAATATTCTAAAGGAAGAATTGTACCATCTTTTAACAAATAATCTCCAGTTTTAAGATTATAATCCGTATGTAATTTACAAAAATGATTATCTGGATTACCAACAATTCTATAAGTTAACCCTGGTCTATTATAAATATAATATTCAAAATCTTCATTAGGAATTAGTTTATATTGATTACTTCCAGTATCTTGAACATATTTTAAACCATAAGCTGTAGCATTAGTAACTTGATTTCTATTAAATAAATATTGACCCTGAAATTTAAAACTTAATTTATCAGTATTACTTACAGCATAAGTACCATTTCCAATACCAAAACAATTTTTATCTTGTAAAAAATATAAATTAGTATTAGTAATAGTAGTAGTTTGTACACCTACTTCTTGATAAACATTTTCTATAACTCCAGCAAAAGGTATTTGAGGTTTACTTATAAGACGTCCTTTACAAAATAATGCTCCTTTAGGAAAATCATTAGCTGCAGTATTAACTACAGCTAATTCGTCAGCTACAAGATTTCTCTCGCTTAAAAAATTAGAAAAAGTTCTATAAACATTAAATCTTTTAGCCATACTATTATATTAATTAGAAAAAGTATTATAATACTTTTTATGATTTGTATTATAATACTTTTTATGATTTGTATTATAATACTTTTTATGATTTGCAGGTATATTATACTTTATACTTCATGCCAAGCAAATGCTTCAATTATAGCTTGTTCAACAACTTCTGTAATTTTTGAATTTATACCTTTAAGTTTTATACCGTTATCACTTAAAGAAAGATAAGCTTCAGATGTTGGATCTATAATTAAATGAATATGTTTTCCTGTAACTTTAATACCGTTGTGTCCTTCATAAACATCTATAAGACCGGTTACATCAAGATAAATAGCATCCTTACCAGCATCAGTATTAAAAGTAATAACAAGATAAGTACCCGGGTCATGAGATTCTGGATCTGTTACAAGCTCAACAGTATTAATCATACCGTCTTTAATAAATGCAGTAGCGTCAATACTTGCTATAATAGAAGAATCAAAACCTTCAAGATTAATCTTCTTAGTTTCAGTATTATAAGTAAGATTAAGATGACCTTCTACATTAGTACCGTTTTTCTTAATAAAGTTTTGACCTGTAACATCTCTTAGAGCAGTTGTATCTTCAGCTTTAAGACCATTAGCTCCTAAACTAAGAGTAACATTTCCTTGAGTAGGATCAAGTTTAATACCAACAGTAGGTGTTTGTTCAGAACCACCTATTTCAATACCTTTATTAGCAGCAGCTACAACTCTTGTAACTTTACGTGTTAAATCATCACTTGTTGCTATAGAGTATTTAGTAAGATTAGAAATACTACCCCAATTATTTCCAGAACAAGTAGCTCTAAATTTTAAAATATGAGTATCAATATCTTCACCACTTACAATAGCGTTAATTAAATAAGTGGTTGTACTAATCTTAGATACTCTTACATAATATTGCCCATATTGAGTTTTAGCAATAAATATTTTTTTACTATCAAAAGCTTCCTTAAAATCAACATGAGGTGTAAGAATAGTGTCAATAGTAGATTGAGATTCGTTTGTAAGAGTTAAAATATCTCCAAGAAAATATATATTATCTAATCTTTCTAAATCTTCAGCAACAGCTAATTTTTGTGGAGTAATAGATTCAACACCTAAAGATTCAAGCCAATCATTATTATCATGTTTAATAACATATTTTGTAATTATAGGATTACCGCTGGAATTACTATTAATAGTTATAATAAATTTACCTTCTCCAACTACAGATCCTTCATGATTTATAGATCCAACAGTATAATAATTATCAACAATACATAATAGTAATTTATTGTTATTATAAGCATCTAAAAAATCACTATATTCTCCTAAAATATCTACAATTTCACTTTTAATAGAACTTTTAGATAAAGTACTTAAATCAGAAATTGTATAGATAGGAGATTCTCCAGCATTACCATCAACGCGAATCCAAGAAGAAATAGAAGTATAAGCGTCGGGATTAATAAGCATGAACAAAGCATTTTGTCCATTATAGTTAACAGGAACAACAAGACCTTTAAACAGCCAAACTTTACCATCACTATCAACCCATGTAGATTGTTGAGTTAATTCTTCATAAGTAATATACGTTTGTCTTGCGTCAAGTGGTGCTTGTTTTTTTACTTCAAGACTCGCACTAAAATTAAATGTGCCTCTTTCTCTTGCCATATTATTAACTCCTTTCTATTATTTACTAAATGTAATATTAAATGTACTTTCCCCATTAAATCCAGCGTCATTACGAGTATAAACTGCATACTCAACTTGTTTACCTTGAACTTTAATATTTTCAGTTGTCTTAGTAAATTTATCTGTACCATAATTTTCATATTTGCCAGACAAAGTATTAAGAAGTTCAACTTTAGTTAAAGTATATTTTACAGGAAGTTTAAAAGTATGTTTGTTAGGACCTTCAGCTTTAAATTTAACAGCACTAAGAGTATTAGAAGTAGTAAGTGCTAATTTAGCAAAAGCTTCATTATTATCTTTATTAGCAAAATAAGGATATACGCCATTAATAGTTACAGCAGCACTATCAACTGTTCCTGCAGGAAGAGGAGTTTGATAGTTATTACCTTTACTATCTAAAGGTTGAGGACCCTGAGCATAAGCTGCTCTATATTTATAAGTTATACTACCTTCAGGAATTTCTGTTGGGAAAGTTTTATTAGTAGGAGTATTATTAATATAAATAAACGATTTAGCAGATTGTAAATCACCACTTCGATTTTGTTTTTTAACTCCAGCTATTTTAATAGCACCCGGATTATATATCGTATTAAAACTTGCACCAACAGGAACAGAAGCACCTGTAGTACCAACTTCTTGAATTGTAGGAGTAGTAGAAGTACTCTTCAAACTTAAAGAAGCAGTAGGAGCTTCAAATGTAGGATTAACAGTAGGAAATATAAGTTCATCAAAAAGCTGAGAAAAAGTTTTATTTTTAAGTTGAGCTACAGTTGTTCCAGCAGGAATACCACCAAGAGCATTAACAGTAGCAATATCGTCAGCTAAAGCAGATTTATATTTAAGTATTTCAGCTAAATCGACAGTTTTACTTGAACCGTCAACCATAGTAATTTTAAGAGTAGTTCCTTCAATACTAACAGCCCTTACACCACCAGAATAAGAAGTACCATTAACTAAAAGCTCATGAGTATCAGTAGCAAAATAAAGTTTATCTAAATGATCAGCAGCAGGTTTATAACTTGCTTTGAGACCACTAAACAATATACCTGTAAATTCTGTAAGAATTTTACTTTGCAAATTGTTGTATTTCATTACTTTGATATTTTAAATGATGATTAATAATTTAATGCCAACCAATAATCTTTTTAATTATTGAAGTAACTGGTTTATTGGCAACAGCATTATTAGAAGTATCGTCAAGAACAACATCTATTTCTAAAAATATTTGTTCTTGTATGGAAGAAACTTGTTTCCATTTATAATATTCGTCAACTCGTAAAAAATATTGATATTTAGAAATTTTATCTTCTCCAAAATACATATACTCAATAATAACACTTAAACCATCAATACCAGCAATAATAACATTAAGAATTGAAGTTTTTGTAAGAACAATATTATTACTTAAAACAGCACTTTTTAAATCCAAATAATTTCCTAAAACTATTTCAAGACCTTCAGGATTAGTATTAATATTTATATCTTCAATATTGCCCGGAATACGATAAAAACCATTAGTAGAAATAACACTATATAATTTTTGCCAATATTCTTCATTAGTAATATCAGTACCATTTGGAACTTGTTTACGAGATATATAATTATAAGAACCATCAGTAACTAAACAAAGTTTATCATAATCCTTTCTAATATCCCATACACCATCACAACTAATACTTACTTTTCCTATATTCCTCTCATTAGTAACCATATCATTTATCTTTAACAATTAAATCTTCATCTTTTAGTACAAACTCTTTAGTATCAGAATCTTCAATAACTTGTAAATATCCACTATCAACATCAACATCTACTTTAGGAATATTATTTTCGCAACTTACTCTTGCTTTAAGATAATTATTGTCCAAATAAACAAAAACATCTTGTTGAACATAATCACCTCCAGTATAGAGTTTATCAATTTGAGAAGTAATATATTTTATTAGTAAATCAGCTTCTTTATCCTTTTTTAATGCTTTACAAGCTATTGCAGACTGAAAAGTATTCCAACAATCAATTATAATTTTATTATTACCTTTACAGGTAGCAGAACAATCATTAATTATTTCTTTGCCTATATTAGACATTAAAATAAGTAGTTTATGATATATACAAATATAATCTTGTGGAATAGTCAAATAAACATAATTAACATCGCTCATACACAATTTATATTTAAACTATTAATAATATTAGTAAAATTATATAATTGTTCTTCTGTAAATAATTGACTATTTTCTATACAATGTATTAAAACAGGAATAATCATATTCTTTGTTTCACAACATTGATTTTGAACAAAACCAATATTCATCAAAGCAATACGATTAACTCTATTATTAATATCTCTTATAATTAAATAATTATCTGACATAAGTATGACACTGTTTCATAACAATAGAAATATATCCGTCAATTTTTATATTAATTTTATTATTTATATTATATAATTTTTCTTCTTTAGAAAATTCATCATTATATATAATTTCAACAACATCTTCGCTTATTTCTGTTTTC
>ERZ779941.267-NODE-267-length-26192-cov-2.710066_pt1 | contig 26192 bp, 24 predicted proteins | sample MGYA00511952_ERZ779941 | MGnify/ENA primary metagenome ERZ779941 (study PRJEB29588, sample SAMEA2142846) | human gut metagenome | biome: human gut; feature: human-associated habitat; material: faeces | place: Denmark | collected 2008/2010 ...
GCGGAGGCAGCAAGGTACAAGGCAATTGGGGCGAGCGCATGCTGACCGAGATCTTGGATGCACAGGGATTGAAGAAAGGTATCGACTATGATGTTCAGCAAACGCTGTCCGATGAGAAGGGCAATGCACTTGCCAATGATGATAGTGGGAAGAAGATGATACCGGACGTGATCCTGCATTATCCGAACAACGAAGACGTGATCATTGATTCCAAGATGTCAATAGAGGCGTATTACCAATACGTGAAGGCAGAGGATGGCAGTCTGAAAAGGAAATACGCGGATGATCTCGTGAGGAGTATCCGCACCCAGATGACGGGATTGTCTAAGAAGGACTATAGCAAATATGTGAAACCCCCTCGTCATTCGATCGACTTTGTCATCATGTTCGTGCCCAACGAGGGCGCGTTGCAGTTGGCCCTCGCGCAAGACCCACGATTATGGGGAGAGGCCTTCGACAAGAATGTCTTTATTACCAGCCAGCAAAACCTGATGGCTATTTTGAAAATCGTGCGGTTGGCATGGAGGCAATACAACCAAAGCGAAAGCCAGAAGAAGGTATTCGAGATAGCAGAGGAACTCTTGAAGCGGGTCGGGGAGTTCATTAAGCGATTCGATAAGGTTGGGAAAGATATTAAGAGTCTCAGCGATGACTATGAATTTGCCTACAACAAGGCATATAGTGGGAAGCAGAGCATCGTGAAGAAAGCCACGGAGCTCAAGGATTTAGGGGTCAAGGAAAGCGTGAACCAGCCAATACCAGATGTCGAACCGGAACGGTTGGAATAGTGTGAATGAATATACGGGAATCATTTTATTTTGTGTCATAATGCTAATTTGTTGCGCTAAAATGTATCATTAATAAATTATTTTTGTACTTTTGCAAACAATGTTATCGGTAAAAAGCGAATAAAATGATACTGGATTTCGAACTGATGAAGAAGTTTTATGCTTCTTATGGTAAGCAAGTAGAGAAAGCAAGGAAGGAAATATGCAGGCCACTTACTTATGCAGAGAAGGTGCTTTATGCCCATTTATTCCGTCCTTCTGACTTGAAGCCTTATCAGCGGGGAGTGGATTATGTTGATTTTCGTCCAGATCGCGTGGCCATGCAGGACGCTACTGCCCAGATGGCCTTGCTGCAATTCATGAACGCAGGCAAGGAGCAGGTCGCTATCCCGGCTTCCGTCCACTGTGATCACCTGATACGCGCTGACGTGGGGGCAGCGAAAGATTTGCCGGAAGCTTGCCGGACAAACAAGGAAGTGTATGACTTCTTGCGCTCAGTCTCCCAGAAATACCATATCGGATTTTGGGAACCGGGAGCAGGGATCATCCATCAGGTGGTCTTGGAAAATTATGCATTCCCTGGCGGAATGATGGTCGGGACGGATTCACATACGCCCAATGCCGGTGGACTGGGAATGGTTGCCGTAGGCGTGGGCGGGGCTGATGCCGTGGATGTGCTGACCGCACAGCCTTGGGAATTGAAAATGCCCCGCCTGATAGGTGTCCGTCTCACAGGCAAGCTCAGCGGATGGGCATCACCCAAGGATGTCATCCTGAAAATATTGGGTATCCTTACGGTGAAGGGAGGGACAAACTCCATCCTTGAGTATTTTGGTGACGGGATCCGTTCTATCTCAGCCACAGGGCGTGCGACCATCTGTAATATGGGCGCGGAGTTAGGAGCAACTTGCTCTCTCTTCCCTTTCGATGAGAATACCGATGAATATCTTTGTCAGACAGGTCGGGAACAGGTGGCTGTGTTGGCACGTCAGAATCGAAAGGACCTTCAGGCAGATGAGCAGGTATATGCGCATCCAGATGCGTTCTATGACCAGATCCTTGAGATCGACCTGTCTTCCATCGAGCCTTATCTGAATGGTCCCTTTACTCCTGACGCAGCAACGCCACTTTCCCAGATGAAATCGAAAGGACCAGCCCTCGATTTCCCGATGACCGTGGAAGTGGGATTGGTCGGCTCTTGCACGAATTCGAGTTATGAGGATCTTTGCCGTGCCGCCTCCATTGCTCGTCAAGCCTATGAAAAGAACATTCCTGTCAAGGCACAGTTGATCATCAACCCGGGCTCTGAGCAAATCCGCTACACGGCGGAGCGTGATGGTATCTTGGATGCCTTCCAGGAAATCGGTGCCGTCATCATGACCAATGCCTGCGGTCCTTGTATCGGTCAATGGAAGAGGCACACGGATGATAACAATCGTAAGAATTCGATCGTGACCTCCTTTAACAGGAATTTCCGCCGTCGCGCAGATGGGAATCCCAACACCTTAGCCTTTATCGGGAGTCCAGAGTTAGTGACCGCTCTTGCCATAGCCGGTCGCCTCGACTTTAATCCGGTCGTGGATACCTTGCAAGACAAGAATGGCCATCCCGTCAAGTTGGATGCTCCAACCGGCTTCACTTTCCCTCCCAAAGGCTTTGAGGTCAAGGAAAGAGGTTTCCTTCCTCCATCGGAGCATTCTGACGTAGAGGTATTGATCGACCCTCACTCCTCTCGCCTGCAGAGGCTCAAGCCTTTTGCACCTTGGGATGGGAAGGATCTTGAGGACATGCCTTTGTTGATCAAGACGCAAGGAAAATGTACCACAGACCATATTTCGATGGCAGGGCCCTGGTTGAAGTTCCGGGGGCATTTGCAGAATATCTCCGACAACTTGCTGATGGGTGCCATCAACGCCTTCAACGGCGAGAGCAATAAGGTGAAAGATCAGCTGACAGGAGCGTATGTCCCTGTCTCTACCGCTGCTAAGGATTACAAGGCACATGGCATTTCGTCTATAGTCGTGGCGGAAGACAATTACGGGGAAGGATCCAGTCGTGAGCATGCAGCTATGGAACCCAGGTTCTTGAACGTGAAGGTGATCTTGGCCAAGAGCTTCGCCCGCATCCACGAGACAAACCTGAAGAAGCAAGGTATGTTGGCATTGACATTCATCGATAAGGATGATTATAATAAGGTGCAAGAGGATGACCGCATCTCCCTGACAGGCTTACAGGAGTTCCGCCCTGGCAGCAAGCTATCCGTCGTCTTGAAGCACAAAGATGGGAGCCGCGAACAATTCTGGGTGGCACATACCTATAATGAAACGCAGATCGCATGGTTCAAGGCAGGAAGCGCACTGAACAACTCAAGGAGGGAATAGACATGAACAAGGATTATTTGATATATAAGTTAAGTGATGAGGTCAAGACCTCGTGTAAGATTGACAATGAGCTCTTCACCCGATATGGAGTGAAAAGAGGCTTGCGCAATGAGGATGGTTCTGGGGTCCTTGTCGGACTGACGAATATCGGCAATGTGGTGGGCTATGAGCGAGGGAAGGATGGACAGTTGTACCCGACGGAAGGAAAGCTCTTCTATCGAGGGTACGAATTAGATGACTTGGTGTCTCCCTTGCTGAAGGAGAAACGGTTCGGTTTCGAGGAAATTGCCTTCTTGCTCCTTTCGGGTAGCCTGCCTGACAAGGAAGAGCTGGCAGCTTTCAAGGAATTGCTCAATGACAATATGCCTTTGGACCATCGCACGATCGTGCACATCATCGACTTGGAAGGCTCCAATATCATGAATATCCTGGCGCGATGCGTACTTGAAATGTACACTTTTGACCCCAATCCAGATGATATCTCGCGTGATAATCTGATGCGGCAGTCGATAGAGCTGATCGCCAAGTTCCCTACCATCATAGCTTATGCCTATAATATCTATCGCCATACTGTCCAGGGGCGTTCCCTCCATATCCGCCATCCGAGGGAGGACTTGGGCATTGCAGAGAACTTCCTGTATATGTTGAAGCATAATGACTATACAGATCTGGATGCGAGGACACTGGACCTTCTCTTGATCATCCAGGCTGAGCATGGAGGAGGAAACAACTCCACCTTCACCGTTAGGGTCACCAGTTCTACGCGTACGGACACCTATTCGTCCATTGCCGCGGGAATCGGTTCCTTGAAAGGACCTCTGCATGGGGGTGCCAATATTAAGGTGATCAATATGTTCCATCACCTGAAAGAGCAGATTCAGGATTGGAAGAATATCGATGAGATCGATACCTATCTCAATCGTATGCTCCAAAAGGAGGCTTATGACAAGTCAGGGCTCATCTATGGGATCGGACATGCAGTCTATACCAAGAGTGATCCCCGCGCGGTGGAACTGAAAAGATTGGCAGGGGAGCTTGCTAAGGAAAAGGGAAGGGAAGAGGAATACGAATTCCTAAAACTGATAGAGCAAGAGGGAATCAAATGCCTGATGGCCCATCGCAAGTCGAAGAAGCCCGCTTGCGCGAACCTCGACTTCTATAGCGGGTTCATTTACGAGATGATCGGACTGCCTCAGGAAATCTATACCCCGATATTTGCAATGGCACGCATCGTAGGTTGGACGGCACATCGTATCGAAGAGTTGAACTTTGAAGGACGCCGTATCATTCGTCCGGCATACAAGAATATCCTTGAGCCGAAGGAATATATTCCTATTGATGACCGTTAAATAAGTCAAAAAGAACATTTTTCCAGTAAAAACGATCTTTTATATCGTGTATTTGTAGTACCTTTGCGTCTGATAATAAACAGACAAAGGTACTATTTTATGGCCTTCAAACAAACTGTTAGGATTTTTCTCACATGGCTTCTTGTCTTCTTATTGGAAAAGCCAGCCTTTATACTTTATTATCACCTTCCCCTGAGCAAGGTCGGAGAGGTGATGTGGCATGGTCTATCCCTTGATCTAGCCATGTCAGGATACCTCACGTCCGTGCCTGCAGTCATTTTGCTCCTTTCGGTCTGGTGGAGGTCCAAGGCTTTCCAGTATGTGCTGAAAGGCTTCTTGATGGCGGCCTCATTCGTGGTCGCTTTCACCTTCTTGCTGAATCTTGTCTTATATGGCTATTGGAATTTCCCTTTGGATTCCACACCCATCTATTATTTTTTGACATCTCCTAAGGATGCTTTTGCCAGTGCAAACTTGTTCGTGGAACTGTTGGGAGTGATCGCGATGTTTGTCTTGGCATATGGGATCTATCGGTTGTTCCGATGGAAGGCCTGCTCGCAGGTAGCGTCTCATCCTATTCGGCAAACAATCCTCATGGTCGTTACGTTAGGGCTGTTGTTCTTGTCAATCCGGGGAAGTGTGACGGTGTCATCCACGAATACGGGTAAGGCCTATTTCAGCAATGTCATGGAGTTCAACCACGCTGCCGTGAATCCTACCTTCAGCCTGTTTGAATCCTTTGCCCACCAAGTTGATTTTGGGCGGCAATATAGGTTCATGGCAGACGAACAGGCAGATAAGTACTTCAAGCAGATGATTTGTACGGAGAGTGATGAGGCTCGTACCCTATTGCGCACGGATCGTCCTGATGATATCCTGCTAATTATTTGGGAAGGATTTCCCAAGGACCTGATGACGGCATTAGGGGGCAAGCGGGATGTAGCTGTCGAGATGGACAGCTTAGCCCAACATGCGATACTCTTTACGCAGTTTTATGCCAATAGCTTCCGGACGGACAGAGGCCTGGTTTCCATTTTGAGTGGTTACCCAGCCCAGCCAACGACGAGCCTGATGAAATTCCCTAAGAAGACGGAAAGCCTTCCTTCCATAGCCAAGTCGCTTAAACGGCATGGTTATCATACCAGTTATTACTATGGGGGAGACGCGGATTTCGCTAACATGCGATCTTTCTTGGTCTCACAGGGCTTTTTGAACATCGTGTCAGACGTGGACTTTCCTATTAGCGAGAAGTTAAGCAAATGGGGCGTGCCTGACCATTTGGTAGCACAACGACTGATGAATGACGTGAAAAGGGAAGGGAAAGGGAGGCATTTCCGAGTCTTCCAAACTTCCAGTAGCCATGAGCCTTGGGATGTGCCTTATCATCGTCTGAAGGACAAACGACTGAATTCCTTTGCCTATACCGATCATACCATCGGCCAACTGATCCGTGACTACCAGAAGCTACCTCAGTGGAAGAATACCTTGGTCATCATCTTGGCCGATCATGTAGGCTCTTATTTGGAGCATTTGGATAATGAGATCCCGCAGCGTTATCAGATTCCACTTATCTGGGCGGGTGGCGCGATCACTCAGCCCATGCGCGTCGATACCCTCGGAGGGCAGGTCGATCTTGCTGCAACGCTGTTGGGACAGATGGATATCCCGCATCAGGACTTTACCTTCAGCAAGGATATGATGTCGAAGGAAACGCCTAAGTTTGGGTATTTTACCTTCCCAGACCTGTGGGGAATGGCGACGAAAGATGCGACCGTTATCTATGATAATAAATCCAAGAAGGTGATCTACCAGAAAGGCAGCCATCCTGAAAGGTACATAGATCAGGGCAAGGCATACCTGCAGAAGGTATATGATGATATACAAAAACGTTAATGACGACTCAATATGTTAGACCAACTTTTATCTCTTTTACCAACACTTATTACCTGGGACACGGACCTGTTTCTGTTTCTCAACTGCCATCATTGTCAGTTCATGGATAATTTCATGGAACTGTATAGTGACAAGTGGATATGGATACCGTTCTATATCAGCTTTTGGTGGGAGATGTTCAAGAACTACTCATGGAAAGTAACCCTGACCTGCCTGATCGTGATTACCATCTTGATTACCATTTCCGACCAGACCACTTCATCTCTGTTGAAGCCAATGGTAGAGCGGATGCGTCCCAGCAATCCTGATAATCCTTTGTCGCAGATGACACATATCGTGGATGGATACAGAGGAGGTCGCTTTGGATTTCCCTCTTCTCATTCAGCCAATGCCTGGAGCCTGACCTTCTTTGCCATTTATCTGGTAAGACGCCAGATCTTAGCTTATATGTTGATTATTTGGTCGCTGCTGATGTGCTATTCCCGAATCTATTTAGGCGTCCATTATCCAGGGGATGTGTTCGTGGGAATGCTGATCGGGCTCATCAACGCATCTATCGTCTATTATATCTTCCAACGCCTGCGTGGAGAGTATACGCATGTCTTCAAGCCTGTCGCCGGTAAGATGAGGTATGCCTGGGTCCCTGTTGCCATGGGGGGGCTCCTATTGACAAGCATTTCAATCAGTGCCTTCCTTCATGACTTTGATGTTTAATGGTAGGCAAAGAACTTAAAAGGGAAGGGGTTTCACCACTTTGTCCTCGATGTCTTCTCCAGCTTTCTTCCTCAGCATGAGTTCCTTGTATATCTCCATGTGCTTCGTTGCCTTCTCCTCTGCTGCCATTGCGTAGGCATTGGTGGGTGCCTCTTCGGGAGTAATACGCATGGTATGGGCTTTCTGGATTAGGTCCTTGACGACTTCCCCACCAACAATCAAGCCTGCTGCGGCAGGTACAAAAGCATTGCTGGCAGGAATATCCCGCCGCTCCGTACATTTCCGCATGTCTTTGTTCGGGCAGATGCAATGGAACCGGCAACTAATGGTGTCGTCGTCAATTTGCTTCAAGGGTTCCTCCTCGCTGTAAACTACCTTTAGCTTGGGGATCCCTAATTTGCGAAGCTTCTTGCGGACAACCTTTGCCAAAGGATCCATTTTCGTTTGGTTGATGTCAGCGACTCGGAATGCGGTAGGATCTATCTTGTTTGCTGCTCCCATACAAGAAATGATGGGAATATGCATTTGATAGCATCGTTTGATCAGTTCCAACTTCGCAGTAACCGTGTCCACGCAATCCACCACATAGTCAAACGCACTGAGATCAATGTCATCTGCATTTTGTGGCATATAGAACATTTGGTACTTGTGCACGATACAACGCTTGTTGATGTCATGCACGCGTTCTTCGGCGACATCTACCTTATGCTTGCCGACCGTAGATAACAGCGCGTAGATTTGTCGGTTGACATTCGTCAGGCAAATACGGTCGTCATCAAACAAGTCAAGTTCACCGACACCGCTTCGAGCTAATACTTCTACTACATATCCCCCGACGCCCCCGACGCCAAACACAGCAACACGCGAGCCATTGAGCGTGTCAATGGCTGGCTTGCCGAAAAGTAATTGAGTCCTTGAAAATTGATTCTGCATAACCGGTTGCAAAGTTACAAAATATAGCTGAGAAAACCGTGTAATGCACTTTGATAAATTACTTTTTCTTAATCTCCTGGCCGTCAATTTCTATGAGCCCATTGTCACTGGCCTTCCCCAAGAGAAAGAGCGCGTCTTTCCGGGAAGAGTTATACTCAGCCCGAAGGCGTTTAAGAAATTCTATCCTTGGAAGAGCCTGCCCCTTTTCTCCCTCGAAGATCTTGTCTATGCTCTTCTTGAGATCCTCTGGATTGTAATGTATGTGCTTCTTGTGCAGGTAGTTGAAGATAACAAGGGCAAAGACTACTACTAAGATAATAATCGTCACAATGGTCGTATTACTCATGGTTGTTTTCTTTTTGAGGTTAGTAAACTATGAATTAACTCTGTTGCAAAAATAAATAAAATATAGATAGGTCGTATGGATTTGAAACAGAAATTTTTCCCAATGGAATAAAAAAATGCTAAAACATACCTATTCCCATTTATTTTATGTATATTTGCCCATGTGATTCTTATTATAAACTAAAGGTATTTTATCATGAACGACATCAAAGATCATCTCCTTCATGATTCGGAAGAGGTCGCACAAGATTCCTCTTTTGATCGGAAGCGAAGGATTATAGGTGCCATCTGTGGACCTATCTGTGCTTTACTCGTTTGGCTTACTCCCATAGCCGGTCTCTCTCCTGAAGCGCACAAACTGCTTGCTATCATGGTTTTGGTTGCTCTCTGGTGGATCACAGAGCCCATTCCAATTCCCGTTACATCGCTTTTGGGACCAACCTTGTGTGTGGTCTGCGGCGTAACGAAGATGAAAGAAGCCTTTGCTGCCTTTGCCAATCCTATGATCTTCCTTTTTATGGGCGGGTTCATCATTGCCAAGGCGATGATGGTAAATGGATTGGACAAGCGTATCGCTTATGGTATTATCTCCATGAAATGGGTAGGGGATAGTCCGAAGAAAATCTTCTTGGCGATTGGATTGGCTTGCATGTTGTGCTCAGGCTGGATCAGCAACACGGCTACGGCTGCAATGATGTTCCCCATTGCCTTAGGTTTGTTGGAGGCAATCCGGGAGATGATGGCTGCCAATGGGAAGGTGGTGAATTTGAAAACTTATAAATATGCTACGGGACTGATGCTGATGACCGCCTACGCTTGTTCTATCGGTGGCGTGTTGACACCGATCGGCACTCCTCCAAATATTATTATGCTCGGCTTCCTTAATGAAATGTGCAATATCCATGTCTCTTTCTTCCAGTGGATGGTATGGGGATTTGTCGCGATGATTGCCTATTTCATCATTGCTTTCTTAGTCTTGGGAAAGATGTTCCCATCAGATGTGGAACATATCGAGGGTGCCCAGGACTTTATCGGAAAGAAGGTGAGAGAACTGGGTAGATGGACCCGGGCGCAGAAGAATACGCTGATCGCCTTCCTCGTTGCAGTGATCTTATGGGTAACTCCAGGTGTGCTCAGTATTGTCTTGGGCACGGAGAGCGAGACGCTGAATACTTATAATAAGCTCTTCCCAGAAGCCATTGCCGCAATGGTAGGCGCCTTGCTGTTATTCTTCCTGCCTGTCGATCTGAAGCATCACAAGATGACGCTTGATTGGAAAGATGCCGTAGCAGGCGTGGAATGGGGCACGTTACTGCTGTTTGGCGGTGGACTGGCTATGGGCGGAATGATGTATTCCACGGGTCTTTCTGGATGGATTGGCGACCAGATCATTTCCTTGATGGGAGGAGAGCCATCCCAGCTTCTACTCGTTTCAGTCTTCTGCGTGATGTCATTGTTGCTCTCTGAGCTGACATCACATACGGCAGCGACTAACATGATTGGTCCGTTGGCTATCGGTGCCGCACTTTCTGCAGGATTCAACCCTGTGCCCGTGGCTGTAGGCGTAGCCCTCTCCGCTTCCCTTGGATTTATGTTGCCGGTATCAACACCTCCCAATGCCATTGTCTATGCCAGTGGATATATTCCCATTACGAAGATGATCAAGACGGGAATTTATATCGACTTTATTGGTATTGCCATTGTGACAATACCAATAGTCTTGTACCTCGTGAATTGGATCGTGGGTTAGTAGAACTGAATGCAGACTGCTTTATCGACATCTATGTTCTGATGGGTGTCGGTAAGCAGTCCTGTCTTAGGATCAATCCTATAGACCTGGATCGTATTGCTGTCCCGGCAGGCACAAAGCAAGAACTTCCCATTAGGGGTAATATTGAAATGGCGAGGGTGTATGCCTGTTAACTGATATCCTATCTTTGTGAGCAATCCCGTTTGCTGATTGACCTTGAAGATAGAAATGCCGTCTGCTTTCAGTCGATTGCTGGCATACAGGAACCTACCGTCCTTTGAAAGATGGATGTCTGCGCCACCTTCTCCTCCTACAGAGTCGGACTGTATATCTTGGATACGTTTCATTTCTCCTATCCCATTCTTAAATACAGATACTGCTCCCGATATTTCGCTCATCACATAGACGAATCTCCTGTCCTTGCTCCAAATAAAATGGCGGCATCCAGAGTTCTTTCGCAGTTGTCCGGCAACGCCATCGGCCACGAGCGTGTTCTTGTCGCGAAACTTATAACGGAGTAGCTGGTTCGCACTGAAATTGGTTGCCAATACATATTTACCGTCAGGTGAGAACCGTGTGCAATGGACATGAGGAGTACTCTGTTGCTGCTTGTCAGAAGGTGCTGTTGAACCTAAGAAAAGCTGACTGAGAGGGCGAATGGAGCCATTTGCATTGAGACGGAAGACACTCATGGATCCGCCTGTATAGTTTGCTGTCAACAGCAAGTTTCCATTTGTCTCAATATAGCAAGGGTCTTCTCCATACGTCAGTTGGGAGTTGATCAACTTCATCTTTCCCGTTTTGCTGTTGAAGGCAATGGCATTAACAGATGCTTCGGATTTGTCGCCGTTTTCAGAGACCGAGTAGATATGTCTCCCGTCTTTTGAAATGGTCAGAAATGAAGGATTCTGGATTTCCAAGACATCCAAGGGAGTTGCCTTCCCTGTTTGCTGGTTGAAGTTGAACGAATAGATGCCTTTACTGGTCCCTCTCGTGTACGTTCCTACAACTAATTTAATCTCATTTTGTGCCATCGTGCTCATGCTGACCAGAATGGTGATGGCAGTGCATAATAAATTGCTCAGTTTCATAGAATGAATTGTTTATAGTTTATGGTTCAGGCGAAAATGCTCTTTCGCCCTTTGCTTTGTTTTCTCTTCTATCTCTTCGGGATTGCTGTCTGCAGTCGACAGGGATTTAATCCAGACGCAAACCACAAATAGCAGAATGGCTATCCCTGCGCTTGCTGCCCATTTCAGCATTTCTTTTTGGATAGGTACCCAATCCATGAAGAGGATGGCTCCAACGATCGGGATCGCAAAGAGCAACCAGTCGGCTCCCGATGTCATCTTGAGATTTTCTTTTGCCCTTCTGTATTCTTCGTCATTTTGAAGGATCCTGTCTCGGTTTTCCTTCCAGTATTGTTCGAATTCCTTTTCTGTTGTCATAATTCTTATGATGGATAAATTCTGTTATGTTTCATTAGACATGCATTAAATCACTCATGATGGTATCACTGATATAAATTCCCTTTCTCGTGATGCGGAGGTGCCCATCCTTGATTTCCATCAGATTGCGCAGAATATAAGGGCGAGCATTCTCTATGAGGTAGGCTTTGTCGGTAGGTCCCAATATCTTGAGGTCAATCCCCTCGGTGGTCCTGAGGGCAGTAGTCACTAAGTCATCATATCGAGTACGTTCATCCAACATCTCCTTCTCCATCGGAATCTTATCCTCTGCGATGGAAGCTATATAAGTAGACAGGTTTGAGATGTTCCATTGCCTGGATGCCAAGTCGTAAGAATGGGCTGCCGCCCCGATCCCTATGTAAGGGATGGCATGCCAATAACTGCTATTATGGATAGAGCGGTAACCAGGTAATGCAAAGTTGCTGATCTCATAGTGCTCATACCCTGCAGCCGTCAATCTGTCAATGAGGGTATCGTACATCTTCAGGCTCAGGTCGTCGTCAATCTCACGGATTTTCCCTTGTTTCAACAATTGGTCAAGGGGCGTCCCTTCTTCATACATCAGACTATAGGCAGAAATATGTTCCACGTTTAGGGAGAGAGCTTGGTCGATATCCTTTTCCCATTCATCCTCAGTCTCTCCAGGGAAACCAAACATAAGGTCTATGCTGATATTCTTGATCCCATTCTCTCTTAAGACCTTGACCGCGTTCATTGCTTCCATGGCATGATGCCGGCGGTGGAGGAATGCTAATCTGGTATCCGAAAAGGTCTGGACACCCATGCTGATCCTGTTGACAGGCATTTGGGCAATCTGTCGGGCATACGCCTCTGTCACGTCATCAGGGTTGCATTCTATGGTGACTTCTTTTAGGTTGAGACGATTCCCATATACCTTATTTATATATAGGAAGAGTTTCCTCAGCTGATGTGCCGTAAGGAGAGAAGGCGTTCCCCCGCCTAAGTAAATGGTTTCTATGGACTCGGCAGGAGGAAGGTAGTCCGTTCTCAACTCCAACTCATGGCAGAGCGCATCCACGTATTTGTCACGTAGATCCTCCCTTGTGGTGGAATAGAAACCACAATAAATACATCTGCTTTTGCAAAATGGGATATGAATGTATATGCCTGCCATTGTTTGAGGTGAGAAGACGACTCATGATGTTTCCGCTTACAAAATTACTAATATCTATTAAAAGATTGATTGTTTTTCTCAAATTCTTTTGGCTATTTGTCTAAAAATGTCTAACTTAGACGGCGATAAACGGGCGAAAGCCCTCAACCATGGACAAAATATTACTAACACTTTAAATCTTTTGATATGAGAGTTTATCAAACGAATGAGATTAAGAACATTGCCTTGCTTGGCAGTGCGGGTTCCGGCAAGACTACTCTTGCCGAGTCAATGCTTTTTGAGAGTGGTATCATCAAACGCCGTGGAAGTGTGGAAGCAAAGAATACGGTGAGCGATTATTTCCCTGTAGAGCAGGAATATGGTTATTCTGTTTTCCCAACCGTATTTCATGTGGAGTGGAACAACAAAAAGCTTAATATCATAGATTGCCCGGGAGCAGACGACTTTGTCGGTGGAGCAATCACTGCATTGAATGTGACTGACCAGGCCGTGATCCTGATCAATTGTCAATATGGACCGGAAGTAGGCACCCAAAATAATTTCCGTTATACGGAGAAGCTCAAGAAGCCAGTGATCTTCTTGGTCAATCAGTTGGACTCAGATAAGTGCGATTTTGAGACGATTGTCAACAACATGAAAGAAATCTATGGGGCAAAATGTGTCTTGGTCCAGTATCCTCTTCAGACGGGACCAGGCTTCAACTCCCTGATTGACGTATTGTTGATGAAGAAATATTCATGGGGACCTGAGGGTGGCGCCCCAACCATCGAGGAGATTCCTGCCGAGGAAATGGACAGGGCGATGGAATACCATAAGGCTCTCGTTGAGGCTGCCGCTGAGAATGATGAAGGGTTGATGGAGAAATTTTTCGAAGAGGAATCCTTGACGGAGGACGAAATGCGAGAAGGCATTCGGAAGGGATTGGTAACCCGCAGTATCTTCCCTGTCTTCTGTGTCTGTGCAGGCAAGGACATGGGTGTGCGCCGCTTGATGGAGTTCTTGGGAAATGTCGTTCCGTTTGTGAGCGAAATGCCCAAGTTGCATAATACTCGCGGTGAGGAAATCACACCTGACATCAAGGGGCCTGAGTCCCTGTATTTCTTCAAGACGGGAATGGAGCCACACATTGGTGAGGTTTCCTATTTCAAGGTGATGAGCGGTTGCGTCAAGCCGGGCGATGATCTGACCAATGCTGACCGTGGGTCTAAAGAGCGTATCGGGCAGATTTATGCCTGTGCAGGTGCGAACCGTATCCCTGTTGACCAGTTGGATGCAGGGGATATTGGCTGCACAGTGAAATTGAAGGATGTCAAGACGGGAAATACCTTGAACAGCAAAGACTGTGAGTGGAGGTTTGACTTTATCAAGTATCCTCATTCTAAATATTCCAGGGCAATCAAGGCTGTTAACTCTGCGGATACGGAGAAGTTGATGGCTGCCATGTTGAAAATGCGCCAAGAGGATCCCACATGGGTAGTAGAGCAGAGCAAGGAGCTCCGTCAGACCATTGTCCATGGTCAGGGAGAATTCCATTTGCGTACCTTGAAATGGCGTTTGGAGAACAATGAGAAGATTCCTGTTAAGTTTGAAGAACCCAAGATCCCTTATCGCGAGACAATCACCAAGAGCGCAAGGGCTGAATACCGCCATAAGAAACAGTCGGGTGGTGCAGGACAGTTCGGCGAAGTACACCTGATCGTCGAGCCTTATGCTGAAGGAATGCCCGACCCTGTGTCATATAAGTTTGGTGGGCAGGAATTCAAGATGAATATCAAAGGCAAGGAAGTGGTCGACCTGGAGTGGGGCGGCAAGCTCGTCTTTATCAACTCCGTTGTCGGTGGAGCTATTGATGCCCGTTTCATGCCTGCCATCTTGAAAGGTGTCATGGATTGTATGGAGCATGGTCCCCTGACGGGTAGTTATGCCCGTGATGTGCGCGTTATCGTCTATGATGGAAAGATGCACCCCGTTGACTCTAATGAATTGTCCTTCATGTTGGCTGCTCGCCATGCTTTCTCAGAGGCATTCAAGAATGCGGGTCCGAAGATTCTGGAACCTATTTACGACTTGGAAGTTTATGTACCAGCAGATTTCATGGGAGATGTGATGAGCGACTTGCAAGGTCGTCGTGCCTTGATCATGGGTATGGACAGTGAGGCAGGCTATCAGAAGCTCCAGGCTAAGATTCCTCTGAAAGAACTTGCCAATTACAGTATATCCCTGAGCTCCCTGACAGGTGGGCGGGCATCGTTTACGACAAAGTTCGCAAGTTATGAGCTTGTTCCTAATGATGTGCAAACCCAGCTGATCAAAGACCATGAGGCAGAGCTGTCAGCAGAGGATGAATAAAACTGATATAGATGACAATCCCTGCGTCCTGGCACGCAGGGATTGACTTTTACGTAAATATGATATGAAGAAAATCGTTGTTTTAATATTGACTTGTTTAATTACCTTGCCTGCGTTGTCTAAAGACTTTCACGTAACTGTCCTTCAATGGAATATTTGGCAGGAAGGGGAAATGGTGAAAGGTGGCTATGACGCTATCGTAAATGAGATCGCGAGATTGAAACCAGACTTCGTTACCTTCAGTGAGGTGAGAAATTATCATCAGACCAGTTTCGCAGGAAGGATCCAGCATTCATTGAAAGCCAAGGGGCTTACATACTATTCCTTTTATTCCTATGATACAGGGCTCTTGAGCAAACATCCGATCCGGGATACCATTGCTGTATTTCCTTGCAACCAAGACCATGGGAGCATCCATAAGTTGGTTGCGAGTGTCAAAGGGGTCGAATTTGCTGTCTATACAGGGCATCTGGATTACTTGAATGATGCTTATTATAATGTCTTAGGCTATGATGGATCTACTTTTAAAGAAGTGGAACGCCCCAAGAGCGTAGCGGAATTGCTCAAGATGAATGACCTTTCGTGGCGGGATGATGCTATCCGGATCTTTATCAACGAAGCTAAGCATGACCTCGAAAAGGGTCGGCAAGTTATCCTTGGAGGAGATTTTAATGAGCCCTCCTATTTGGATTGGACAGAGGAAACCAAGGATCTGTATGACCACCATGGCATGATTGTTCCCTGGACAGTGTCTGTCTTGCTTCAGAAGGCAGGATACAAGGATGCCTACCGGATCGTCCATCCAGAGGTCTTGTCATATCCGGGCATTACGTATCCAGCGCATAACCCAGATTATCCTGATGAGAAAATTACTTGGGCGCCTAAGGCTGACGAGCGGGAACGGATCGATTATGTCTGCTATCAGGGTTCCAGGCTCAAGCCGGTGGAGGCAAAGATCTTCGGACCTGTGGAAAGCGTGGCCCATGCCCGTATGACAAAAGAAAACTCCAAGGACGAATATATCCTTCCACTTGGCGTATGGCCCACTGACCATAAAGGCGTGTGGGTAAAGTTCTTGGTAACGAGGAGGTAAACGTATCATGAAGGAGAATAAGGGAAAGCAGTTGGTCTCGAAAGTTTCCCAACTGGTTGAAATGTTGAGCAGTGCCATTGATCGCCATGTCTATGAGCCAGGGGATTTCCTGCCATCGATCAATTCGTTGAGCGAGGAGTACCAGGTGTCAAGGGATACGGTGTTCAAGGCTTTCAGGATTCTCAAGAGCCGTAAGCTGATCGAGTCGTATCCCGGCAAAGGATATTATGTGAATGACCATTTGGTGAAGGTATTGTTGCTCCTGGATCAATATTCCTCCTTTAAAGTGACCTTATATAACAGCTTTATTCGTAATCTTCCAGCCAACTATAAAGTTGACATGCTCTTCCATCAATATAGCGAGAGCCTGTTCAATACCATTATCAGAGATTCCATCGGGAAATACAATAAATATGTCGTGATGAACTTCAATAACGAGAAGTTCTCGGACATACTGGCTACCATCCATAAAGATAAACTGCTTTTGTTAGACTTTGGCAAGTTTGACAAAAAAGACTATTCCTATGTGTGCCAGGATTTCGACGAAGGCTTCTATCAAGCCCTGATGTCGATCCGAAACCTACTCCACAAGTATCGGGAAATAGATGCAGTCTTTGGAAAGGAAGAAAAGCATCCCCGAAGCAGTCTGGAATATTTAAGGAAATTCTGCGAGGAAGAACAGTTAGGAAGTAGGGTAATCGAAAGCCTCGACCATGTGAAAGTAGAGAAAGGCGTACTTTATATCGTGATGCGACAACGGGATATCGTGAAGATCATCAAGAGTGGCAGGGAAGAACGCCTCATGTGTGGAAAGGACTTTGGGCTTCTTGCCTATAATGACATGCCCGTATTCGAAGTCATCGACTGTGGCATTACCTCGATGACAATCGATTGGGAAGAGATGGGACAGTCGGCAGCCGACTTTGTCAGGAATGACACCCCGGTGCATAAGTTTCTTCCCACCAAGATTATCTTGCGGCATTCTGTCTGAAACTCATGTAGAGGATGAGTCTTGCTGGAGAAAATACAACGAATTGCATAAATATCAATGATCCTTACTTTAGACATTTTGCTCGGTTTTATGCTGTATTTTAGCAATATGTAAGCTATTGCTGAGGTTATATAAGACAAATAGGACATAAAAAGTAGCAAAATGACATAAAAATAATACTCGGAAAGCTTGGAGGCTATCGTATTTTTGCATATCTTTGTAACCGGAATTTGAAGATAAATGGTTAAAGATGTGTGGAGAAAAAAGATGTTTGGAAAGTTTTTAGTGGATAGATTCAATAGTCAAGTTTAGTTTAATTACTTGGATGGTTTTCTTGGTATCATATGTGTGATTCTAAAAATTGACAAGGTTAAATATTAATCAAGATTTTTTTTGTTCATAAAAAGGAAAGTCTGAGACAGATAAGTCCTTTTTACTACAGCCTAAATGATCACTAAAATATGAGAGAATGGGGAGACATGAAGCTACGTTGTGTTGTAGCGATCACTGTTCCCCATTCTTATTTTGTGAAGTTGCGTATGCTTAATTATATTTTGTGTTTATTGTTAATATAGTTAAATGTATGGGAAATTGTTAACATTAAATTGTTAATGATTAGGATTTTCTACTAATTTTGTCTCCTATGAAAAAGAAAACGATTTGGAACATAGCCATTATTATGGGGCTTTCGTTCCTGGCTCTGTTGTTTCTGCAATTAAAATACTTCAAGGAGATGGCAGACATGAAGAAGGAACAGTTTGACGAGTCTGTCAACAGGGCCTTGTATCAGGCTTCAAGAAACTTGGAGCTGAACGAGACGCTACGTTATCTTGAGAAGGATGTCAATGAGACTGAGCGCAGGGCATACATGCAGGATTCTGTAGGGACGCGCTCTGGTCAGCCTGATGGGACTATCCAGCATTCACATCAATATTCCGTGGCAGGTAAGGATGGTACCTTGTATTCTTCCTTTGAGCTGAAGACCATTACCACCAAACCGTCCCAGATGCCAAAGGCAATGATCCTGAAAAGCGACAAGAATTCCTTGACGGAAGCCTCCAAGTCAATGCAGGAAATCGTCAAGAACAGATACGTCTATCAAAAAGCCTTGCTTGACGAGGTGGTCTATTCCATCTTATATTCCGCTTCTGAAAAACCGTTGAAGGAACGGATCAACTTTAAGTTGCTGGACCAGGATCTCAAGGCGGAGCTGATGAACAATGGCGTGAACATACCTTATCACTTTACGGTTTGCACGCAGGATGGACGGGAGGTATACCGTTGCCCGGATTATACGGATGAAGGCGAGGAATATACCTATTCACAGGTGCTGTTTCGCAATGACCCTTCTTCTAAGATGGGCGTCGTGAAAATCCACTTCCCGGATATGAACAGCTATATCTTTTCCTCGATCCGCTTCGTGATCCCCAGTATCGTGTTCACCATTATCTTGCTGATCACGTTCATCTTCACGATCGTCGTGATCTTCAGGCAGAAGCGATACACGGAGATTAAGAATGACTTCATCAATAATATGACGCATGAGTTGAAAACGCCTATTGCCAGTATCTCCCTTGCAGCCCAAATGATGAATGACGATTCCGTTACGAAGTCGCCGGCGATGATGAAGAACTTGAGCAAGGTGATCAATGATGAGACCAAGCGGTTGAGATTCTTAGTTGAGAAAGTACTGCAAATGTCCATGTTCGACAGGAAGAAAGCTGTATTTAAGAAGAAGCAGTTGGACTTGAATGAGATGGTTGAGAACATTGCCAATTCCTTCACCTTGAGGGTAGAGCACACTGGTGGCAAGATCTATACGGACATCGAGGCCATTGATTCCGCCATCTATGTGGATGAGACCCATTTCCAGAATGCCATCACGAACCTGATGGACAATGCGGTCAAATACCGTAAGCCAGAAGAGCCGCTTGACATCTATATCAAGACATGGAATGATGACCAGCACCTCTACCTTTCCATTCGCGATACCGGTCAGGGTATCAAGAAAGAGAATGTTAAGAAGATCTTCGAGAAATTCTACCGCGTCCATACGGGTAATGTGCACGATGTCAAGGGCTTTGGGCTTGGTTTGGCATATGTCAAGAAGATCGTCGACCTGCATGGAGGGGAGATCAAGGTGGAAAGTGAATATGCGAAGGGGACTAAATTCACGATTAAGCTCCCCGTCATCAAGGACGCATAATGAGAATATAATATTAACAATTTAAATAGAAAAGACTATGGATGAGAAATTAAAAATCTTGCTGTGTGAGGATGATGAGAATTTGGGAATGTTGCTTCGCGAGTACTTACAGGCCAAAGGTTACCAAGCAGAACTGTGCCCGGATGGTGAGGCAGGCTACAAGGCTTTCCTGAAAAGTAAGTTCGATATTTGCGTATTGGATGTCATGATGCCGAAGAAAGATGGGTTCACCCTTGCGCAGGAGATCCGTCAGGCCAACCCTGACATGCCGATCATCTTCCTGACTGCCAAGACCTTGAAGGATGATATCTTAGAAGGCTTCAAGATCGGCGCGGATGATTATATCACGAAGCCGTTCTCCATGGAGGAACTCGTGCTTCGTATTGAGGCCATCCTTCGTCGGGTCCGTGGCAAGAAGAACAAGGAAAGCACCGTTTACCATATTGGACGTTTCACCTTCGATACGCAAAAGCAATTGCTGTCCATAGGAGATAAGCAAACCAAGTTGACGACCAAGGAAAATGAGCTCCTTGCCTTGCTGTGTTCCCATGCCAATGAGATCCTGCAACGCGATTTCGCCCTGAAGACCATTTGGATTGATGACAACTATTTCAATGCGCGCTCTATGGACGTTTATATCACGAAATTGCGGAAGCATTTGAAGGATGATGATCAGATCGAGATCATCAATATCCACGGAAAAGGGTACAAGTTAATTACTCCAGAACAAGACTAATCCTTGGGCACATCCGCCAAAGGCTATGGAATGGGACGTACGGAAGGGTATGTCCCATTCTTAGTATTTGCTCTGTTTTCTTTGTGCCAAGATATATCCGATGATACCAGCTACAATCAGGAAGAAGCCAAGAAGGTTGCAGATGTTATGATTGCTCAATCCCGTGAAATAGAAGACAGTCAGCAAGATAACCCCTAAGTATACCAGCATGAGTCCTGCGTATTTAGCGATTTTTTTCATTCTATATATTTATTTGGCTGCGAAAGTACACAAAATATTTGGCAGGTTCAAGAAAAAGTAGTACTTTTGCACCGCATTTTAAGAAAAATGCATCATTTATTAATTAATTAAACATTTTAAAGTAGTATGAATCAATACGAAACCGTTTTCATTTTGACTCCCGTTTTGTCTGATGAACAGATGAAGGAAACGGTCGCTAAATTCAAGAAACTGCTCACCGATAACGGTGCTGAGATCCTGAATGAAGAGTCCTGGGGCATGAAGAAGTTGGCTTATCCGATTCAAAAGAAGTCCACAGGATTCTATTGCCTGCGGGAGTTAAAGGGTGAACCGACTTTGGTTAACACTCTCGAAACTGGCTATCGCCGTGACGAGAAAGTTATTCGTTACATCACTGTTAAACTTGACAAGTATGCAGCACAGTATGCAGAGAAGCGTCGTGCTAAGCTTGGCGAAAAAAAGGAGGCATAATTTATGGCACAGCAAGAATCTGAAATTCGTTATTTGACCGCTCCTTCTATCGATACAAAGAAGAAAAAGTATTGCCGTTTCAAGAAGAGTGGTATCAAGTATATCGACTACAAGGATCCGGAGTTCTTGAAGAAGTTCTTGAACGAGCAGGGAAAGATCCTTCCGCGCCGTATCACCGGAACATCTTTGAAGTATCAGCGTCGCGTGGCTCAGGCTGTTAAGCGTGCACGTCAGATAGCTCTGCTTCCTTATGTAACTGATTTGATGAAATAATAAGGAGGTAAAGGATTATGGAAATTATACTGAAAGAAGATATTATCGGACTGGGTTATAAGAACGATATCGTTAATGTAAAGAGTGGCTATGGCCGTAATTATCTGATCCCTCAGCAGAAGGCTGTCATCGCATCTCCTTCTGCAAGGAAGCAACTCGCAGAGACGCTGAAGCAGCAGGCTCACAAGTTGGCTGCCATCAAGGCTGAGGCAGAAAAGAAAGCTGAGGCCCTGAAAGACGTTGCCTTGGTGATCGCTGCAAAGGTAAGCGCAACTGGCGTGACCTATGGATCAGTGAATGCTGGTACTGTGGCTGATGAGCTGAAGAAGTTAGGCTTTGATATCGACCGCAAGATTATCACCATGCATGATATCAAGAAGGTAGGTGAGCACGAGGCTACCATCCACTTCCACAAAGAGGTTGAGGTGAAAATCCCCGTAAAGGTCGTTGCAGAGAACGCTGAGGAACTGAAAGCCGAGGCTGATCCTAAGGCAGAAGAAACTGCTCCCAAGGCTGAGGAAACAGCACCCAAGGCAGAAGAGGCTGAGGCTGCTCCTGCAACTGAGGAAGAAGCACCAGCAGAGGCATAATAGAATATATTTTCGCACTGTAAAGCAAATCTATATCAATCCCGAGCACTACGTTGTTAGTACTCGGGATTTTCTGTTGTATTATTTTGCTGTCTCTCCATTTTTTAGTAACTTTGTGGCCTATAACCATTTAATTATTATAGAATATGAAAGCATTTGTTTTTCCCGGTCAGGGAGCACAGTTTGTAGGTATGGGCAATGACCTATACGATAGCAATCCATTGGCAAAGGAACTTTTCGATAAGGCTAACGATATCCTTGGATATTCCATCACTGATATTATGTTCCAAGGTACAGATGAGGAATTGAAACAGACCAAGGTTACGCAGCCCGCCGTTTTCCTGCATAGTGTCATCAGTGCTCTTTGCATGGGAGATGCCTTTAAGCCTGACATGGTGGCAGGTCACTCTCTGGGTGAGTTCTCTGCCTTGGTGGCTGCCGGAGCCTTAAGCTTCGAGGATGGCCTGAAGCTTGTCTACGCACGTGCGATGGCTATGCAGAAGGCTTGTGAGAAGGCACCGGGCACGATGGCGGCTATCATTGGCTTGCCAGATGAGACGATCGAGGAGATCTGCAAGGAGTCAAGCACCTCAGGGAACGTGGTGATCCCTGCCAACTATAACTGTCCCGGACAGTTGGTTATTTCCGGTAACATTGAGGCAGTCCATGCGGCTTGTGAGAAACTGAAAGCTGCGGGTGCCAAGCGCGCATTGCCCTTGAAAGTCAGTGGCGCCTTCCACTCTCCTTTGATGCAACCGGCTAAGGAGGAGTTGCAGACTGCCATTGAGAAAACTGCTTTCAGCACGCCGAAGTGCCCAGTCTACCAGAACGTGGATGGGAAACCGCATACTCGCCCAGAGGAGATCCAGGCAAACCTGATCGCGCAGCTGACCAGCAGCGTTCGGTGGACAGCCTGCGTGCAGAACATGATCGCAGACGGTGCCGATGACTTTACGGAATGTGGCCCAGGAAAGGCATTGCAAGGTATGATCGGGCGCATTGACAAGAACGTCAGCGCACATGGCATCTTGGCATAGGTCCTCGTCATTGGAATAAACCATCATTTCTCCTTATTTTCGGGAGTACGAAGAGATAAAAGTGAACAGGAAAATAATTATTTTCCAAGTCTTGACACGCCTTTTTGGCAATCGTAACCTGACGCGTAAGCAGAACGGGACGCTTGCTGAAAATGGCTGTGGCAAGATGAACGACTTTGATGAAGCGGTCCTGAAGCGTATCCATGACATGGGGATTACCCACGTTTGGTATACAGGAGTGATCAGGCACGCAACAGTAACGGATTATACACAATACGGCATCCCGCGTCAACATCCCGCAGTCGTGAAAGGGAAGGCGGGGTCTCCTTATGCCATTACGGACTATTATGATGTCGATCCCGACTTAGCTGTCGATGTCAATCGGAGAATGGAGGAATGGGAGGCGTTGGTCGCGCGTACCCATCAGGCGGGAATGAAGGTGATCATGGATTTCGTTCCCAATCATGTGGCACGTCAATATCACTCGGTCTGTAAGCCTTTAGGCGTGCGTGACTTAGGTGAGGACGATGACCCAACCTGTCAGTTTGCCCCGCAGAATAATTTCTATTATTGTCCGGGACAGCATTTCCAACCTTGGATCGACTTGAAAAAGGGGACAGACCAGCCCTATGAGGAATATCCTGCAAAGGCTACGGGTAACGATCGCTTTGATAACTGTCCGGGTGTCAATGACTGGTATGAGACCGTCAAGCTCAATTATGGCGTTGACTACTGCCATGGGCGCACTGCACATTTCGACCCGGTGCCTGATACTTGGACAAAGATGACGGACATCCTTCTTTTCTGGGCAGGAAAAGGAGTGGACGGCTTTCGCTGTGATATGGCTGAGATGGTGCCCGCTGCTTTCTGGGCATTTGCAACCCAAAAGGTCAAGGAACGCTATCCCAAGATGATCTTCATTGGCGAGGTCTATGACCCAGCCCAATACCGGACGTATGTCAAGAGTGGTTTCGACTACTTGTATGACAAGGTGGGCATGTACGACTGTGTGCGGAACGTGATCTGTGGCAATCGCCCCGCGTCCTCTATTACCTACGAGTGGCAGTCGGTGGATGATATCAAGGGCAACATGCTTTATTTCCTTGAGAACCACGATGAGCAGCGAATCGCAAGTGATTTCTTTTGCGGGGATGGTCGAAAGGCCATGCCTGGAGTCATCGTCTCTTGCTTGATGAAGAGCAATCCGTTCATGCTCTATGCCGGACAGGAGTTCGGAGAGAGAGGGATGGACGATGAAGGGTTCAGCGGGAGAGATGGGAGAACGACGATCTTTGACTACTGGACAGTCCCGTCTATCTATCGTGGGTTCTTTGACAGGGGGCACATGACCGATCAGGAAAAGGAATTGTCAGGGCAGTATCGTCAGATCCTTCGCCTTGCCAATCGGGAAAAAGCCTTCCGAGAAGGTGAGTTCTTCGACCTGATGTATGTCAATCCCCAGAGCGCCCACTTCAATCCCCGGTACCATTTTGTCTTCCTCAGGAAGAGCGAAGGGGACGTAATCTTGGTCGTTGTCAACTTCTCGGACCAGTCGGCACAGTTGCAAGTCGTCATTCCAGAACATGCCTTCGATTATTTAGGCATGCCAGAAAAGAGCGTTCTCGTCAGGGAATTAGGCACAGGAAAGGAAGGAACCTTCGACTTGAAGAAAAATGGTATCGTGACGGTAGATGTCGGACCTTATGGAGGAAGCTTTTATAAATTCAGCATAAAGATGGAAGAGAAAGGATATGTCTTGAATGAGCATCACAAGGAAGAGTTCCCGCCCGCGCATACGGCGGAACATCTCCTGAACCAGGTCATGGTGAGGATGTTTGGATGTGAGCGTTCCAAGAACGCACATATCGAGAGGAAGAAAAGCAAGATCAGCTATATTCTCGATCATAAGCCCGACCGGAAGGAAGAGAAGGCCATCGAGACGGAGATGAACGAGCTGATCCAGGAGGACCTGCCGGTCACCTTCGAGTATGTCGACCGCAACCATATCCCAGCCCAGGTAAAGCTCGACCGCCTGCCGGATGATGCATCAGAGACCATCCGGTTGGTACATATCGGGGATTTCGACGTGTGCCCATGCATTGGAAAACATGTCCGTTCCACCTCTCAGATCGGTCGCTTCGAGATCTTAGGCACGAACTGGGATGAGGCAACGCATTCGTTCCGGATCCGTTTTAAAGTGGTGCAATAGCCAGTCTTAGGGGACCTTGCAGGCAGGCATCTGCCGTTTGCAATCTTTGTACAAAATGATGTTTTCTTTGTCAAAAGGGGAACATCATTTTTTTATCTTGTCATTTTTTATTTACTTTGCATCCCTGAAATGAGTACAGTACGTCCGATATTGACGATTACCGGTTCCGACAGCACGGGCGGTTCCGGGGTCCAGGCAGACATCAAGATAATTTCTGCCTTGGGAGGATATGCAGTCTCTGCCATCACGTGTATCACCGTGCAGAATACATTGGGCATCCAGGAGTTCTATGACATTCCTGCCGCTGTCGTCTCAGCCCAGATCGAGGCTGTCGTCAATGACGTGGAGCCTGGCGTCGTGAAGGTGGGCATGATCCGTTCCGTCGAGATGTTGGATGTGATCGTTAATGCACTGACGAAATATCGTCCGGGATATGTCATCTACGACCCTATTGTCTATTCGAGCAATGGCGAGAAGCTGATGGATGATGATGTCGTGGCGCAGATCCAGCAACGGCTGGTTCCCCTTTGCTCCTTGGTGATCAACCAACGGCTTTCTGCTCATGGCCAGCATAACATGTTCTCCAGTGCCATCGCTGCCTACCTGAGCAAGGGTATGCCCATGCACGATGCCATCAACGAGGCGAAGGGCTATGTCAACTCCCAGTTGTCGCGCATGGAAGGACTGCAGGGGCGTGCCAGTGAACTGTATCATGAATTTCTCGATCAGGTGGCGGAGCATTTCCGGACGAATAATGACGTAGCATTCTATGCCGACTGCCTGAATGTCAGTAGCCGTTATCTCGCGCAAGTAACCCGGAGAATATCGGGGAAGGCTCCTAAGAACATCATTGATGAGTATGTCATGAATGAGATCAAGCAGGAGTTGCGTGCCTCCGACAAGACCGTCCAGGAGATCGCCTACCATTTCGGGTTCTCTTCACAGGCTCATTTTGCCAAGTTCTTCAAGAAATTGGAGGGTTGTACACCGAGTGAATTTCGTAAAAGTAAATAACATGGAACTAACAGAAAGACAAAAGTTAAACCGGAATCTGGCCCAGATGCTGAAGGGCGGAGTGATCATGGATGTTACCACGCCAGAACAGGCGCGTATCGCAGAGGAAGCGGGGGCTTGTGCCGTGATGGCGTTGGAGCGTATCCCTGCTGACATTCGCGCAGCGGGAGGAGTGTCACGTATGAGCGATCCCAAGATGATCAAGGGGATCCAAGCGGCTGTGTGC
>ERZ779941.270-NODE-270-length-26033-cov-1.910386_pt1 | contig 26033 bp, 5 predicted proteins | sample MGYA00511952_ERZ779941 | MGnify/ENA primary metagenome ERZ779941 (study PRJEB29588, sample SAMEA2142846) | human gut metagenome | biome: human gut; feature: human-associated habitat; material: faeces | place: Denmark | collected 2008/2010 ...
GTCTTTGTAGTAGTTCTGGAACTTGTCCGCCGACGCGTATTCTTTAAAAATAATAAAATACAAAAAAGGAACAACAACAGCTGTGGCAGGAGCAAAATTTAATCTAATTGGTGGAAATATTGGAAGTCTTCAATTAGAAAAAGGTGGTAAGCCATTATCAGAAGAAAATTATAGTGAAATTGTTACATCAACAGAACCTGTGGCAATTTGGAATGATGTTATAAATATAAGAGATATTGCTACACCAGATACATTTACTTTAAAAGAAGCTGATGTTGGTGAAAATAATACAGATATGTTTGTAGGATTTACAGAGCCAATTAAAATTACTATTAATAAAAATAATAATTACAATGTTGAAAGCATAGGTTTAGCAGTTGGTGATAAAGAAGCAACTGAACAAAATGGAAAACTTGTATTTAACAAATCAATACATAATCAAAAAGTAAAAGCGATGTTATCATTTGATAAGTCTACAAATACATTAATACTTGAAGTTGAAAATCCTGAAAAGTATGGTTCATTTGATTTTAACTTAGTAAAATACATAAAAGGAACAACAACTCCTCTAGATGGAGCAGGATTTAAAATTAAAATTGTAAATAAAGAAACTAATGAGTTTGTTAGAGATGGTGAAGGAAATGCTATTGATGGAACAAAAGAAATTTTTGTAGAAAATGGTAAAATATTAATTGAAAATATTAATATTGCTAAAGTAGGAATAACATATGAAGTAACAATAGAAGAAACAACAGTTCCTGAGGGATATCTTGGATTAGATGGACCAATAACATTTACAGCTGTTTCAGAGGCAAATACTGATGGAGAAACATATAGTTTAAAACCAAGTGAACCTACAACAATAGCAAATGCAAAATTGGTTGAGGTTAAGGAAGATGAAATATTAGTTGAAGCAGAAAATAGAGTAGAGCCTACAATTCATAAAGGTGTAAAAGATGTAGAAAATCAAAGCTCTGGATATTATAATGAAATAACTGGCGATACATATGAAAGTGAAGAAGATGCTAAAAAGGTATTACATGATTGGGTAATAAATACATCATTACCAAATGGTGTAGAGGACTATTCTATTTATGAAATATCAGATAAAATAGACGATAGATTGACATATGAAGGAATTGCTTCTGTAAAAATTATAGAGGAAAAAAATACAGTTGCTGATTTAGTTGAAGGAACAGATTATAAAGTAGCATATGATGAAGCATCTAGAATGTTAAAAATAACATTTATAGGACAAGATCAAGCTATATCTGAAACAGTAAAAAATAATATTGGTAAGACTATAGAAGTTAGATTTAATACTAAATTTGCGTTAGATGATAATGGAAATATAATAGCATTAAATCAATCTGTACCAAACCAAGCAACATTAACATATGGAAATGGAAGCACAGTTAAATCTGAAACACCAGAGGTTCATACAGGTGGAGTTGGATTGTTTAAATATGATAAAAAAACAGGAAAAGCTTTATCAGGTGCACACTTTAAAATAGCAACAAGTAAAGAAAATGCTGAAAATAAGGTGTTCTTAAAAGATACTGAAGGAAATGATGTTGAGGCAATATCTGGCGAAGATGGTGTTGCAGAATTCACAGGATTGGAATTCGGTGAAGATGCATTAAATAAAGTTGAATATAAAGTAAATGATGAAATAACTGGAGCTGAAGTATATAAATATGATTGGGAGAAAGTTCAAACAACATATTATATAGTTGAAACAGAATCACCAGAAGGATATATGCTATTAGAAGAGCCGATAGAGGCAATTGTAAAAAAAGATAATTACAATATAGAAGATATAACATCATTAATTCAAGTAGGAAACCAATCAAACAAATTTGATTTAAAGCTACGCAAATGGGTAACACAAGCAATTGTAATAGAAAATGGAAAAACCGTATACACAGAAACAGGACATAAAGCAGAAGACGAACCAGAAGAAGTAGTAAAAGTTGATTTAAGAAAAAGTAAATTAGAAGATGTAGTTGTTAAGTTTAAATATAGTATTCGTGTAACAAATGAGGGAGAAATTGCTGGAGAAGCAACTGAAATAAGAGATGATAAACCAGATGGACTAATTTTTGTACAAGATGATAACCCAGATTGGAGATATGAAAATGGTGATATAATAACTGATAAACTTGCAGGAACTACATTACAACCAGGAGAAAGTGCAGAAGTTGAAATATTATTAACCTGGGATAATAGTGAAGATAACATGGGTACAATGATAAATAGAGCAGAAATTCAAAAAGACCATAACGATTACGGAGTACCAGACATAGACTCAACACCAGGAAATAGAGTACCAGGTGAAGATGATATAGATGATGCACCAGTAATGATAACAGTAAAAACAGGAACAGATTATATAATATACTCATCTATATTACTAGGAGCTATTGCAATTATCACAGCAGGTGGTGTACTTATTAAGAAAAAAGTAATGAAAAGAATATAAAACAGTGTGAGCTGATTTAGAAGAAGAAATCTATAAAAAGATTTCTTCTTTTCTTTTTATCTTATGGGCGTGTAAATAAAAATATAGTTTTAAAATGTAAAAATCCCTAAGAAAGGCAATTAAAAAAAAATGTAACAATAAAATACAAAAAGTCATAAAAATGTAATAATTACAAAGAAAATGACACAAATATATAAATCCCTAAGAAAAATGTAGAAAATTATAAAAAATATAAATTTGACTATATTTAAGTGAAAGTGCAAAATGTATTAAAATACGAAAACAAAGGAGAGAAAATAATGAAAGTAAAGTTAACAGGAAAAATATTTAATTTGAGAAATATTATAGTTATTTTAAGTATACTAATAATGGCTGTGGGTTCTGGAATTAGTATTGTTGAGTATAATGGTAAAAATGTCCAAACTAATTTGGGTGAAGCAACAACAAAGATAACAGAAAATACGAACTGGAATCCCGCTACTATAGGATTAACGCCAGATGATATAATTAAAGAAGCAATATCATTAGCTAATGAATCTAAAAGACATGGTAGTGGATGTATTGGATTTATAAATACTGTAATAAGAAAAGCTAATGGCGGAATTGCTAATAATAAAAGTACTCATTTAATAGATGGGTGTGGTGGATGGGATGCATCAACAATTAATGGTTTATCAGTATCGTCAAGCGTAAAAAAATACACAACAAATGCAATAATGAATAATGGAAGCAAATGGTTTGATCAATTTGGAGGTACTAGTAGATTGCAACCTGGAGACATAATCATTGGTGATGGTCATGCAATGATATATTTGGGACAAGCTGATAGTTATACAGATTTAAAAAATAAATTGAACTCTAAGTATGGAAAGACTTTTAGTGAGGCAACAATAAAGTGGTCTTCTGATTATGGAACATATTATAGAGATTATCTCCATAGTGCAAATGGTAAAGCGTATGGAAGTACATATTGGACAATTGATGTAAATGGTAATGACGGATTTCCAAGAATTTCTGATTATGATTGGGGTTATGCACAAGGTTCTAGTAGTAATTTAAATAATATGAGATTATATAGATTTATTGGAACAAAGAGCGTGAATTTAAATATTGTAAAACAAGATATGGCAGGCACAGAGAAAAGTGGTGCAGAATTTGAATATTGGGTTCAGGATGCTGTTGATCCTATGCCTAAAAACGGTACTGGAAATAAAGGAAGTAAAATTACTTTAAATGTTAAGTACAATGGATCAAAATGCGTTTGGATTAGGGAAACAAGTGCACCATCAGGGTACAGTATAGGTTTGGAACAACCAATAGCAATAAGAATTAAAGTGGATTCAAATGGGAGTATTTCTGCTCAGAAAATCCATGATGGAGGACAAGGCGATATAATATCAACTTATTTTGGAGGATTGAAAAGTGGAGATAAGTACACTGGACATCATTACGATGAATTGCAAAACTGTGGAGAAAACATTTCAGTTATAATGAAGGATCCAAAACAAAGTTCATATCATGTTAAGTTAGGAAAGAAAAGTAGTAAAGATCCAACAGGTAATTTGATTGCTGGGGCAAGCTATAAGGTTGAAATAAACAATGAAAAGGAAAAAACAACAAAAAATATAACAACATCTGCTAATGAAGGTGATAGCTTTTCTGGAGAAGTGCCAATAACAAAAGAGGGTGATGATGATTATAAATTTACAGAAAATGATGCAAGTGGTATTGGATATGCGACTGTAAAGGGAACATATGGAATATCTGTACATAAAGGAGTTACAGATGCTGGTGAATATGCAATAACTGGAATAAAATATTATTCTGGTTCAGGTAGTACTTTGAAAGAAAAAGAAATTAAGCAAGGAGAAAAATATTGGATTTTAAATACGAAAGATGCTGTAATAGATAGTAGTGTAACAAAAGAGCAAAAGGAGAATGCGATTGCATATATCGAATTAGGTCAGGGTGGTCGAGCATTTAACTTTATTGGAATTGATCCACCAATTAGTGGACAATATGATATGAAAATTGTAAAAAAAGATGAAACCAAAGATTGGCAAACTGGAACAAACTGTAGTGGTGGAATAGGTAGTGCAGTTTTTTCTGCAAAACAATTAAAAAATGTAAATTATAATGGTGCTTTGGAATGGTCAAATATATTAAATGAATTTGATAAAATACAAGGTGAAACTGTTGAAACATCAAATAACAACTGGAAGGTTATATTTGAAAATGTTGAAATAACAAATAAGGGATTATATGATATATACAGAATAAACGAAGATACACCACCAAGTGGATATGAAAAAAATACGGATACAATGTGTTTAAAAGTTACAAAGGTAATTAAAGATGAAAAATATGTTATTGATAAAGTTGAATTATTGAATGCTTTAAATGGAGATGAATTAAATCCTGATAATGAAGAAGTAATTGGTAGTTATACAATAAGTACGTATTCTAATTTTAAATTTAAAGTCGCATATAATACTACTGAAATACTTGTAACAATTGCGGATCCACCAATTCCTAAAGGTGATTATTCAATTAATATTGTAAAAAGAGCCATGGATGATAATTCAAATGATTTATCAAAAGTGCAAGAAGGTGTACAATTCCAAGTAAAACAATATAAGAATCAATCAAGTACAGCAGTAAATGGACATTCAAAAAAGGATAAGGTGTTTGTTACTACAGAAGCAAATAAAGCAACAGATATATATTTTGGAAATACAACTGCTGTTAAAATTGATAATACCGAAAAATATGATAGTTATGAGATACAAGAAATAGAAGAAATAGAAGGTTTTGAATGTTCTGACTTAAATTTTAAATTTAATGTATATAAGACGAAAAAAGATTATGACTATATCATTGATAAAGTAGTTGTAAAAACTGCAAATGGCGATGTTGAAATAAAACGTGGTACAATAAAAATTGACAAAGATAATAAAAAAGTAGCAGATAATTCGAATGAATATGTTGTAGCACTTACTGTTGAAGATAATGCTATCCAAATTAAATGGAAAGATTATAGAACTGGCGAATATCATTTGGTTGCAAGAAAAATAAATCAGAGTGGACTTCCAATGACTGGTGTAAAATTTAAGTTAGCAAAAAGTTCAAACTTAGATAAAAACTTATTTGCAAATGATGGTGCAGTAAATTCTGAAAATGGTAATATTGGTTTTACAAAAGTATATACTGAAAACATAAATAAAGATAATATAAATAATATTGATTCATATGTATTAACTGAAACTGAGGCACCAAAAAATTATTCAAAATTAAAATACCCAATAAAGATAGATGTTGAAAAAGATAAAAACTTATATGTATTAAGCAAAGTGAAAATAAGGGTTAATAACACAGATAATGTTACAGAAATAAATAGAAGTGAAAGGAAAACTATTGATGATGTTATACTTGAGAACAATCAAAAAGTTCAATTGGTTATAGATATTAACAGTATTGGAACAGTTACAATTCGAGTAAGCAATGAGATAAATAATGGTTCATATAATATGAAAATTATTAAGAAAGATGAAGAGTCAGACTGGAAAGATCTTACGATTAACGAAAAAAATGGAATAGCAAATGCTCAATTTAAAGTTGAACAAATTTTATCTTTAAATAGTGATGAATTAAGTAAAACTCTTAATGAAAGTAAGAATACAAGTAAATTATTTAAAGATAATGAAAGCAAAACAAATTATAATACGAAATCAGTAACTACAAAGATAAATGCGTGGGAAGATGTTTATAATAATGTAGAAATTAACAAAAATACAGTGGAATTGGTTGATATGTATGCAATAACTGAAACTAATCCTCCAGCTGGATACAATAAAAATAATAATGCAATGTATTTGAAAGTAACAAAAGAAATTTCGAATGATGATACATATGTAATTAAAGATGTAAAATTAATTTCTGCAACTGGACAGGAAGTTAAGGAAAGTGATAATGGAATAATATCTACCTCAAAAGATTCTAACAAATATTGGATAGATACAAACTTCAAGTACAAAGTAGTATATAATGATACATATATATGGGTAGTATATACAGATCCACCAGTAGATGGATCATATAAAATGAAAATGGTAAAAAGAGATATAAGCCAAAATACAGATGGAGAGAGCAGTTTATCTAAAGCTCAATTTACTATAAAACAATATTTAAATAGAGAAAATAATGAAAATAAAATATATGATTCAGAAGATAACTATGGATATACAAGTGGTAATTCAAGTAAAAAAATAGTAGAGCTCGAAAAAAGTCAAAAACAAGATATTTACTATGGTGATTCATCTACTATTGCTATAAGTGATACTGGAAAGATTGATGCATATTTAATAGAAGAAACAAATCCACCAGAAGGATATGAAAAATCTGATTTAAAGGTATTAATACAAGTACACAAAAAAGAGGCTGAAATTCAAGGTAAGAAACAATATGTAATTGAAAATATTGATGTAATTACAAGAAAAGGTGATTCCCAAAACTATATAAGTAAAATGGAAGGTATTACCAAGTTGATGATTAGAAAAGATGGAAATGCAACAAATTCTGCAGAAGATGCTATTATAACAATATCTGCATCTGAAAATTTGATAGATGTTGCATGGAAAGATTATCCAACTGGAGAGTATAAGATCAAAGCTAAAAAAGTTAGTTCAAATGGAAATTTAACTGGAGCAACATTTTCTTTAACAGAGCAAAATAAACAAGAGAACCTATTTGATAAAGGAGGAGTTGTAGATAAACTTGGAAATACAAGTACATATACTAGAGAAATATCAACAGACAGTTTAAATAAAGCAGACAAATATATACTTACAGAAACAAAAGCTCCAGATGGATATTTAAAATTAAAAAATCCTCTTACAATTGAAATAAGCAAAAAGAAAACTGTTTCAGAGAATAAAACTGAATATGTTATTGATAAAATTACATTAACAAGTTCAGATAGTAATGATAAAACTGGTACAATAGATGTAGAAAAAAATAAATTATTAACATTAAAGGGTGTATTATTAGAGGATAATGTTACAACTGTCGACATAACTTTAGAAGTTACAAGCACAGGAAGTATTACTATAAAAGTAGAAAATAAATCTGTAAGCGGTGATTATAACTATTTTATTCATAAAAATGTTGATGGAGGATCACCAAATGGTATTGAGTTTAAAGTTACAGGAACATATAATGGAACTTTAACTGCAAAAGATAATGGTGATACAGAAACTAGATCAATAGCAATTACAAAAGATAACATAAATACAAATGATGAATTAACAATTGAGGAAAATACAAATGATAGTGATATTCTTGGTCTAAAAAATAAAATTAAATTAACAATTAAAAAAGATATTGATTCAAATAGTAATAAGTATAGAATATCACATATATTAGTTGAAGAGCTTAATACACAAAACAAAGCAGAGAAGGATATTAGCAAAACAGAATCTACAGTTATTACATTAGATAATGTTGTTATTGCAAATAGTACATATAGTGAAAAATCAAGTATTGAAATAAAAGTTGACTTAGACAATGATGGAAAACAGACAATAAAAATAACTGTTAATAATAAAAAGGTACAACCTAAAAATTATACTTTTAGAATTAAAAAAGTAGATTTAAATAATAAACCAATTACAGGTAGAAAATTTAATGTTTATAAAATAAACAATGATAATACAAGAACACAAATTGCTGACCATATTGAAACTGTAGCTGAAGGAAATGATGCAATTGCTAAAATTAACAAAGAATTTTTATTAGATAGTAGTATAGCAGATAGATATGCAATACAAGAAGTTTATGATGATAACAACAATGACTGGATAAAAATTGAAAATTATGAATGGATATTAAGTATTAATAAAACAGGAAGCAATCTTTCTACATATAAACTTGCGACACCTACATTAAAAGTTTCTAAGATTGAGGGAAAAGAAGATGATGCTACTCAATTAAAAATTGCTAATGCTGCTACTGTAAGTGCAACTGATAATACAGTTACAATTATAATTGATAACCAAAAAGACGAAGAATTTAATTTTAAAGTTAAGAAAGTTAAATTAGATGGTAGTGAGTTAAATGGTAGCAAATTTACAATTGTAAGGGAGGCAACAACATATCATAAAGAAGAAAAAATTACAAATGTTGAACCAAATACAAGTCAAATTACAACAGATAAGATAAATCAAAATGAAATATTTACATTTAAGATTTATGAAGATGAATCAGTAAGTGGATATGAGAATTTATTTATACATGATGGAAATACGCAAGGATATTTAGAAGTTAAAATAAGAGTAGGCTCTAATGGTAGTGTTTCAAAATATGGTAGCTTAAGGTGGGTTAATGCTGTTCCTGAAAAAGATGAAATATTAGCAAAATATTTTGCAGAAACAGGTAAAAGTGATGTTGTAGAAATTAATAATAAAGATGTAATAATAAACTTACCAAATATTTCAAGTACAACATCAACAGGATTGTCACTTAATAAACATTCATATGGAAATAAAAGTGATAAACTAGCAGGTGCAACATTTACTGTAAGAAAAGCAGAGTCTACTGGAAATGTAACTGAAGTATCAACATTAATAAAACTTTTAAATAATTATGGTAAGGACTTAAATGGATTTACTTCATCAGATTCTGAGGATTCTGCTATTGATAATTTAGATGATGCAGTTGTTGATACAACTTATATATATGAAATTACTGAAACAGGAGAGTTAAAATTCCATAACAAAAAAATAGAAAAAGCAATTGTTAGAATATATGTAAAAGAAGATAAGACAACAGAGGCATCAATTGCAGCGGTTAAATTGAGAGATAGTAGTGGATATTCTGCATATTCAGAAAATATTGATTACGCAGACAGAGTATCTTTGGATTCATTAAGTGGAAATAACTATAAAATTAATTGGGCAAATGATAAAGCATATGTTATACAACTATTGAAAAAACGATTAGAAACAGATGATATTCCTGATAATTGGGAGACTTTAAGAGGTATAAGTGCAAAATTTACAATAAAACAAGTATCACCTACAGAAGTCACATTAAAAGATAATGAAGAATTAGATGATTATGCAATAGTAAATAGTGATGCTAAATTAACTGAATATAAATATACAATTGAAGAAACAGAGGCAAGTGATGGATTTCAAAACTTGTTTAAAGATAAAATAATTACATTAACAGTTAATTTGAATAGTGATGGAACTATTAATGAAGGAAATACAAAAATAAAGATATCTAATTGTAGTTCTTCTGCTCACGAAAAATGGTTAATGAAATATATTAAATTAGAAGTTGAAGACAATAACTTGAAAATTTATATATTAAATCCAAAAGATAAATTAGGATTGAAATTATTAAAAACAAGTGGAAATTCTGGAGATGGAATTGAAGGTGTTACATTTTCAGTAAGTGGAACTGGAAACGATAGTCAATATATAGGAATGGGAACATATACTACAGATAAATCTGGAACATTTACAATTGATAATATAAATATATTAGGTCATAAAAATAATTTCTATTTTGTTGAAGACAGTGCACCAGAAGGTGTAACAAAATTAGAAAATTCTAGAATTGTGCTTACAGTAAATGCAGAAGGAATTACAGCACCATCACAAATTACAAAAGATAATTTATCTATAGCTATTGAGATGACTGGAGCAGGTGGAACAAATAAACTAGAAGGATTAGATGTAGATTTCATCTGCGGAAATATAGTTGTAACTGTACCAAATCCTACAAGAGAAATGTCCTTTAATGTCGTAAAAAATGACAACAATGGTAATAGAATAAGAGGATGCATTACAGATAATGATGGAAATGTTATTAGTGGTGTAAAACTTAGAATAGATAAACAAGAAGCAAATAGTAATTCATCTATGCTATATTTTGGACTTATTCCAGAAGGTGCTTGGAATGAAGGCTATACATCAATAAAAGCAAACACTGAATATATTTATACAGTTCGCGAACTTGCTACTAAAAGAGGATATATAAATGTTTTAAGCGGATATAATATTAAATTACATTTAAAAACAGATGCAAATGCAAAAATTAAAGAAATAAATCCAACTCATTTGGATCAATCTGATGGAAATTCATATTATGAGATAGTAAAATTGGGAACTTCAAAATATTCGTTAGATGAAGTATTAAGTATGATATCTTTTAAATTAGAAGATATAACTGAAAAAGTACAAAGTGTTTCAATAGCAATTGTGAACCCAGTTGGATATAGAATACAATTAAATAAAACAGATTTGAATGGAAATCCTGTAAAGGCAGTATTGGAAGCTAAGAATATTAGTGATGAATCAGTAAGAGCTGTGTATGCTAGAAATGAATCTACTGCAAGATCTGCCGCTATGATATATTTAAAAAATGGTGAAGAACATAATTGGCAAATAAAAGAATTAAGTGTAAGTTCTCCATATGTAAATATATTAAAAGATAAAGTTATAAATGTAACAACAAAATGGGAAGATGAAGCTTTAACAGTAACCAAGTGGAATATTGATGGAGATTCAAATTCTGAATATAAAAAATATGTTGATGTAGTTACTGAAAAAATAGATGAAGTTTGGACTATAAATGTAACAATTAAAGATCCTATAAAAGTTAAAGTAAGATTGCGTAAAGTTGGAGCAAATAACGAAGATTTATCTGGTGCAACTTTGACATTAAAAAGTTCACAAACTTCAAAAACTACAGAAATAAAAGATGGAAATTCGGTATCTGATTATTTGGAAGAAGAAATATCTTTACTTTCAGGTAATAAACCAAACGATTTTGGATTTGAAGTGACAGAATCTAATACAACATCTGGACATATAAATGTATTAAAGAATAAAATATTATATTTAAGATTTGTAATAAATGAGAAGTCACAAATAAGTTTAGGTGCAAGTTTTGTTATTAATCAAGAAAATGGAACGCAAGGTAAATTAAGTAGTGAATATTATTGGTATGATGTAAGCAAAGATTCAGATGGAAGTATGTTGATTGATATAACAATTAAAAATCCTATGAAATATAAATTCAAAGTTAATAAGGTTGATGCAGATGGAAATCCACTTGAAGGTGCACAAATTAAGATAAATAGTAGTTTATCAGGTAATCATTATATAGATGGAAAATCTAGTATAGAATTTATTGAAGAAGAAGGAGTTAGTGAAGGTCAATTAGTATCATACTATATTACTGAAATTAATACCGTTGGAGAAGGTACATCAGCTGAAACACCATATGTAAATAGATTAGGAAATAATAGAATTTTCGTATTAGTAAAAGTAGATAGTGATGGAAATGTTGAAATACAGAATGCAGTAGGGCAAGTAACAAACCCTGATAATTCAGTATCTAATGTACCACTTTCATTATTCGGTGTTAAACAATTAACTACGACAACTGATGAAGAGGGAATAAAAACAGTGGGTATCCAACTTGAAAACCCTACAAGTATGAAATTTGAATTAACTAAAAAACAAGCAGGAACAAATGGAAAAGCAATTGAAGGCGTAGAGTTTAGAGTAGAAGATTCACAAGGAAATAGAGAAGGAACAACAAATGAAAAAGGTATATATAGTTTTAAAGAATCTAACTTAAAATCTGGAGATTATACATTTAAGATTAAAGAAACAAAAACTGCTAATGATAAATATGTAAATATATTAGAAAATAGTTATATTCAAGTAACAGTTCACTTGTCAGCAGATGGAAATTTGACATTTAAAGATGAAAATAAGAAATTTACAATGTATAATTCAGATGGAACTGCAGTTACTGATAAAGAAAAGCTAGATTTATTTACTAAATATATTGATGTTAAAATAGATAAAACATCGAAACTAAATGTTTTAAAGGTTGAAATTAAAAACCCAGTAAAATTAGCATTAGAAATTGAAAAAGATCAAACTGATGGTAGTGGAATTGATGGAGCTGAATTTACTATTTATGATGGAATATCTAATAAGGAATTTACAGATGTAACTAAAGACAATGGATTTATAAGAGTCGAAAACGATATTGTTGATCCAGGTATCTACAAATATGAGGTTAGAGAAATTAAATCAGCATCTAAAAAGTACACTAATATAATGGAAAACTGTAAAATCGTTTTATGGGTAAAAGTAAATCCAAATGGTGATATAGAATTAGTTGATAAAAATGGAAAATCATTTAAAGCAGGTGTAAAAAAATATTATATTTATGACTTACAAGATAATGATATTTCTGATACAACTCAGGGAAAATTAATTATGGAGGACATCAGAGTAGGCTCAAATTCAGATCAACAGGAAATATATATTTCTGTTGAAAACCCAACAAATATTAAATTGGATCTTATTAAAAAAGATACAGAGCAAGGTGATATAACTGGTTCAGCGTTCGTTGTATTTAGAGGAGATGAATGTGTATTTGGTCCAGAAACTGTATCTAATGATGATATTGAACTTAATGAGTTAAATTTATCAGAAGGTGATTATGATTATTATATTACAGAAGCTTTTTCTGGAAATTATTACAAATATGTAAATAACATAGGAGACAAATTTATAAAAGTTTCTGTTAGAGTGAAAGCTAATGGAACTGTTCAAATAATAGACGGAGAATCTAATATTAGACCGGGATATTTTGAAATATATGAAGGTTCTGTTGAGGATGTATCATCTGCTAAACTTATAGATAGAAATGATGATATATATAGTTATGTTAAAGATGTAAATGTAGAAAAAGATGCGGATGATGTTAATATTGTTAAAGTAACAATTGAAAATCCAACAGTATATAACTTTGATATAACAAAACATGATGCTGCTAAAAACTCAATAAAGGGTAGTAAATTTACAGCTTATAGAGAAGATGAAGATGGTAATATAACAATGGTATTAAATAATGAAGAGCCTCATTCTATTACAGAATCTCCTATGAAAGCTGGAAAATACATTTATTATATTGCTGAAACAAAATCACCAGGTACACAATATGAAAATATATTATCTGGAGAGTATATTAAAGTATATGTAAAACTTGATGGAGATGGAAAGTTACATCTTACAAATAGTAAATTCCAAGATACAGAAGGATATTTTGAAACTTACAAAGGAAACATCAATACTAGAGATGGTCAAAAAATAGAAAATAGTGGATTTGTAAAAGTTGATATTCCAGATCCTATGGGTAATATAAGATATACATTGAGAATAACTGTAGAAAACCCAGTACAATACAATGTGGATATAATTAAAAAGGATTCAGATGGAAATTCATTAGATAATGCAAACTTTACAGCTAAGAGACAAAAAGTTACAGAAAATAAAATTGAAAAAGTATTTAATGGAACTGTTGGCAATGGAACAGAAATTAATGAAAGATCTATGACTGCTGGAAATTATATTTACTACTTTACTGAAAATAGTACACCAGGTGTTCAATATAATAATGTATTAGAAGGAATGTATATTAAAATTTACTTTAAATTAAATGGTGATGGAACAATTACTATAACAGATAGTAATTTTGAAAAACGAGATTCATATTTTGAATTACGTGAAGGTAGTATTGATGATCCAAAAGATTCAGATACAATTTACGGAACTGGAGGCGGTAAATATTATGGATTGTTTAGTGTAAATGTTGTAAAAAGCAATAGTATATACACAATTCAGGTTACTGTTGTAAATCCGGTTGATTATAAAGTCTTATTAAATAAAAAGGTATATGGTACAGGTGATAATGATTATTTATCTGGAGCAAACTTTACAATAATAAGTACTAGATATGGAACTGAATATACTGATAATACTGATGATAACGGAAATATAGGATTTACAGAAGAGGCTGTTAGAGCAGGTATATATAAATACATAATTAGAGAAAACTCAACACCTGGAGACGAATTTGTAAATATATTAGAAGGTAAAGAAATTCACGTATATGTAAAAGTAAACGGAGATGGAACCATAAATATAGTAACAAAAGATGGTCAAGTAAATTCGAATGCATATTATGTATATGATATTCAAAGCCAAAAAGAAATTTCATTAACTGATGAAATTCAAAAATGTGTAAGTGTTGGTACATCTAAAAATAATGGAATATCACAATTGGATATAAAAGTTAAAAACCCACAGAAATATAAATTTTCTTTAGTTAAAAAAGACAAAGATACTAATAAAGCTATGAATGGTGTTAAATTTAAATTGAAGGTTGTAGATACAAGTTCATCTACTAGGGTAACATTAAAAGATGCTAACACATTTAAAGAGATAAATACAGATGCCCTTGAAACAAAAAATGTAGACGGAGTTGATGGTGTAATTTCTTTAGACAATTTATTAATTGAAAAAGCAGGTACATATAACTTTATTCTACATGAGGAATCAACTGATGGAATATTTGATTGGTTATATAAATCTCATAGATCAGATATTGTAATTAAAGTAACATTTGCTATAGAAGATGGAAAATATATTATTAAGAGTGCTGAGACGACAGTTGGAAAAACATATGTATCTGGATTAAGTTTCGAAACAGGAATTGAAACAGGAATTACAAACGAAAGAATTAAAGGTAAATACAGCTTAATATTAAACAAAATTGATAGCTATACAGGAAAGAACTTAGATGGTGCAGTATTTGATATAACTGTTGAAAAAGATGGCAAAGAGCATAAATTATATAAATCTACAAATGATGTAAATTCTATGGAACAAATTTTACCAGCAAATAATGTTGTTGTAAAAGATGGAAAATTAGAGATTAAAGATATTAGAATTGAAGAAGCTAAAAGAGATAGACAAGAAGTTTATACAATTATATTAACTGAAAAAACAGCACCAAAGGGATACATGTTATTAGACAAACCAATAAAACTAAAGATAACAACAAATACAACAGGAGAAAATGATGATGAAAAATATATTGTAGAGTCTGTTGAATTGATTGAAGATGGAAATCACGGATTAGTTACAATGAATTATGATGAAAATAAAATTGAAATAACAGCTAAGAATGAATACTTTGATTTATCATTAAGAAAATCAATTACATCCGTAGAGTACCCAGATAAAGAAGATTCAAAAATAACAGAAGATGAAACAAAAAATAGAGTACCAAATGTAGTAACAGATGATTTATTAGCAGATAGATCAACGACAGCAATATATAATCATGATAAAAATCCTGTAAGAGTATATAAGGGACAAGATGTTATATATACTTTAAGAGTGTATAATGAAGGGGAAATTGATGGATATGCTCAAGAAGTAACAGATCACTTACCAGAATGGTTGGAATTTGTAGATGATGAATTTAATCGTAATAACGGATGGTATTTAGATGAAAATGATTTAACAAACAGAACTGTTAGAACTACAAATTTATCAAAAGAGTATGGTATAAGTAATGGAGTTGACAATTTAATAAAAGCAAGAGATAAAGTAACTGGAGTATTAGATTATAAAGAAATTCAAATTAAATGTAGAGTTTCTGACGATGCTAAAGTAAAAACAGTATTAACTAATATAGCAGAAATAAGCTTAAGCAAAGCAGAAAACAGAACTAGTGAAACTGTAGATAGAGACTCTGTAACAAATAATGTTAAAGTTCCAGATACAGCTGAGGGAATGTCTAAGTATAAAGATGATGAGTTATCAAAATCTTATGTACCAGGACAAGAAGATGATGATGATTTTGAGAAAGTAATAGTTGAAGAATTTGACTTAGCTTTAAGAAAATATATCACAGCTGTAAATGGTGAGGAAATGTTAAGAGAAAATCAAAATACAGAAGATAAAAACGATAAAGAAACAGCTGATTCTGATGATGAAAATTCAAATATTGATGATGTAAAATATGCAAGAGAACCAATAGTAAATGTTAGTGCGTTGAAGGATGGTTCTAGCACAACAGCAACATATGTACATACAAAAGAGCCAGTGGAAGTTTCTGTAGATGATATAGTTAGATATACAATATCTGTTTATAATGAAGGAACTGTATCAGGATATGCATCATTGATTAAAGATGATATACCTGAAGGATTGGAATTTGTAAAAGATAGTGAAGTAAATAAAGAATTCAGATGGAAATTAGTAGATGAAAATGATGAAGAAACAGATGATGTAACAAAGGCAAAATATATTGTAAGTGATTATTTGTCAAAAGAAAATGGTGATGATAACTTATTAAATGCCTTTAACGGAACAAAATTAGATACAAAATATGTACAAGTAGAATTCAGAGTAATATGTAAACAAGATTATCCAAAAATAATCGAAAATCAAGCGCAAATATCTGATGATACAGATGAAAGTGGCAAACCAGTAACAGATAGAGATTCAACACCAAATGAATGGAAAGGTGAAGATGATGAAGATGTAGAATACATTAAAGTAACATACATGGATTTAGCATTACGTAAGTTTATTACAGGAGTAAATAAAGAAGAAGTAACAAGTAGAATTCCACAAGTTGATGCTACAGCATTAATTAATGAAACAGGAACAACAGCAACATATACTCATCCAAAAGATCCAGTATTAGTACATACAAATGATATAGTTACATACACAATAAGAGTTTACAACGAAGGTAGTAAGGATGGATATGCAACAGGAATAAAAGATGATATACCTGAAGGTTTGGAATATTTACCAGACAATGAAATTAATCAAGAGTATGAGTGGAAATTAGTAGATGAAAATGATAATGAAGTTACAGATGTATCAAAAGCAAAATATGTAGTTACAAATTATTTATCAAAGGAAAATGAAACAAAAGATAGACAAAACTTAATGAAGGCTTTTGATAAAGAAACAATGACTACACCAGAATACAAAGATGTAAAAATAGCATTTAAAGTAACAGAGCCTACAACATCAGACAGAATTTTAATAAATTATGCTCAGATAAGTGAACAAACTGATAAAAAAGGAATTCATAGAGAAGATCGTGATTCAACACCAAATGAATGGAAGGGTGAAGATGATGAAGATATTGAAAAAGTTAGAGTATTGTACTTTGATTTAGCCCTACGTAAATGGGTAACAGAAGCATATGTAACAGAAAATGGACAAACAAGAGTAATTGAAACTGGACATCACGCAGAGGATGATCCTGAAGAAGTAGTAAAAGTTGATTTAAGAAAGAGCAAATTAGATTCAGTAGTAGTTAAATTTAAATATCATATTAGAATTACTAATGAAGGAGAAGTAGCTGGATATGCAAAAGAAATTAAGGATAGAATACCAGAAGGCTTAGAATTTGAATTATCAGATAATACAAATTGGACAATGCTTGATGATAGAACTATAGTAACAGATGAATTAAAGGATAAATTATTACAACCAGGAGAATCAGCAGAAGTAATAGTAATTCTTAAATGGATTAACTCAAAAACTAATATGGGTGTAAAAATAAATACAGCAGAAATTAGTAAAGATTATAATGATTATGGAACACCAGATATAGATTCAACACCAGACAATAATGTTCCAGGTGAAGATGATATAGATGATGCACCAGTAATGTTAACAGTAAAAACAGGATCAGAAGATTTGAAATACATTGCATTAATTACTATAGTATTAGCATTATTAAGTGGATGTATAATAGCATTACGAAAAAATATTAAACGCCAATATAATGTAGGAGATATCCTAAGGAAATAAAGGTTTTGATAAAATAATTGCTAAAATAAAAATCAAGTTTTCAAAAGAAAATATCTTGAGATAAACAAATGATGAATATGAGAAATACAAAAGATAAAATAATTTTAAGATTATAAGTTAAAAAAAATAGAAGAAGAGCTAAAAAGTCTTCTTCTATTTTTTTTGCTCTTAAATTGGCGAAACTCTTAGGGAAAATTGATAAAAGTTTTTGTTTGTAAAATTATGGATTTTGTAACCAAATTATAATAACAATTTAACACAAATGAAATATATTTTATTTATACCTTTTAAGACAGATTTCCCTAAGAAAAAATAAAAAATATGGTGAAAAATGTAAAATTGACTCTTATATTAAATACTCTATAATCTATATAAATTAAAAATATAAGAAAGGAGGTTTCAACTACATATGGAAAATTTATTAAAAAAACTAACAGCTGTAATACTTATTCTTGTGATGATGTTTATAAATATGGCAATTGTGGTTGAAGCCTCAACAATTGAACCAACAGATGATCAATATTTGGAGCTTAAAGCAACAAATATAACTGAGGTTGAAGGTAAAAATAAACAAGTTATTATGGAATTATGGGGACATGAAATAGATTTTAAACGGATTTGAGGTACGATTTAGTTTTGATAATACAAAATTAAAATTTTCAAACATACAAACAAATGAAATTACTGATGATGTAACTCAATACTTTAAGTTTGAAAATGAATTTTCATCAGTACTTGAGTGTGCTTCATTAGAAGATGAAAACCAAGGTATAGTTGATTGGGCAATTACATTTAATCCTCCGGTAACCGATTCAGAGCATATTAAGGATGATGGAGCAGGCAAGAAAATAATAACAACAACTGGGGGTGTTCTTTTAGCAAAGGTAAGCTTTAGTATGATATCAGATGATTTCGATATTTCAGGATTTTCACTTAAAGAAGATGAATTTGTACCAACAACTGGTATAAAAATAAATTTGAATGTTAAAGATTCAATTGAAAATAAATCGGCATTTAGATTTGTGGATGCAACAGCATCAAAAAACGCAAACTTAGATAACTTGATTGTAAGTTCAGGAACAACAGATGAAGAAAATCCAGATAATTCTACATATAAGGAGTATGAGTTAAACCCTAAATTTGATAAAGATACTTTAAATTATGAATTGGAGTTATTGGAAAATATTGATGAATTAAACTTAAAATCAATACTTAGTGATACAAAATCTTCAATGAAACTTAAGAAACCTAAAAGAGATGAAGATGGAAATTTGGTTTATGAATCTGATGGAGTAACAGTTGAATATGAAGAGCTTGATATTCAAAATAATGTATCAACTACTGTTAAATTAAATGAACTTGGAAAAGGTGATACAAATTTAACAATAACTGTTACAGCAGAAGATGGTAAAACAGAAAAAAAATATACTCTGGTGGTAAAAAGGCCATATGGAGTTATTAGGGGGAGTATATTTTTAAAACCGATGGAAAGTAAAAAAATATATAAAGCAACAGTAAGGTTATACAAATCAGATGAGGTAAAAAATGTAATAGATTGGTCTACTGTTAAATTTGGAAAAAGGGATTCAATACATCAACAATTAGAAACAATAACATCTTTAGATAGTGATACAAATGATGATGGAACATTTGAAATATATGTTACTCCGGGGACTTATGATATTTTGTTAGATCGAGAAGGTTACTTAGATCATATTTTTATTTCAAGAACAATAAATACTGGAGATGTATTGGATATAGGAGAAAAAGAGCTATATGCAGGTGATGTTAATAAAGATGGTGTTATACAACTTTTAGATTTATCTATGTTATATAGTGCATACCAAACAGATACAACTTCAGCGAATTATGATAAAAAGATGGATTTTAATAATGACGGTAGGATTCAATTATTAGATCTTTCAGCACTCAAAGCAAATTATGAAGTTAATAGGATTATAGAATAGTATGGAAGGAGAAAAATAGAATGAAATATACAAATTTAAAAAGGTTCTTTACGAGGAAGCGAATAATAGCATTAATAATATCTTTAATAATTTTAATAGAATCATTTTCACCATATGGGATTTTGTTAAGTGAAGTTCATGCAGCTTCTCCAATAAAAGAAAATAAACCCTATTTTGAAATTGACATTCATCCAATAGATACATCTAAAGATTATGACCATTGGGATAATGATACAACATATTATTATTATGATTTTGATCCAGATACTGATACCATAGAAACATATTCTGGAACAAGAATAGTTACAATGGATATTATCATAAAAAATGGAACAACTGTAACTGGATTAAATGCGGGAAATATAAAATTAAAATATGATAAAAGTATTTTATCTCCAATAGTAGAAGTTAATATAGGAACAAATAAAAGACCTATTTGGGAGTTACAAGAGCCAACAGACATGGAAGATTGGGCTTCAGATGGAATATATTTTGATACATCTCCAGCTACAGGAATAGATACAAGCAGTTGTACATTCAGAATAGATGGAGCTACTACAAAAACAATGGCAGATGAAACTGTAATTGCAACATTAACATTTAAATTGGCAGATGGAAAAACAATGGAAGATATTACAACAGATGTTTTTTCAATTGGAGATCCAGATGATATTATGCTTGCATATGATGGTGGAGCATATTATGTGAATGGTAAAGATTATTTATTATTTAAAGGCTTTTCAGCTGGTGCAAAGAAAATAAATAATATTTCATTTAAATCTCAGCCAACAAAAAATAAATATTACAATACAGAAACATTAGATTTTACAGGGGCAATATTAACAGTATCATATGATGATGGAAGTTCAGAAGATGTAACAGTATCAGATGCAATAACATCTGGAAAAATAACTCTTGATTCAACAACAGCAAATAATACAACAAAGAAGACAACATTAACATATGATGGTGAAACAATAGATTTTGATTATTATGTATTAGATAGTATTTCGAAGAAAACTAATTTAACAAAAATGAACTATGAACATGGTGATACAATAGATTTTTCTGGAGGACAACTTACAGCAACATATAAGGATTCATCAGGAAATACATTAGAAGATACATTAAATATAGCAAGTGAAATTGCAACAGGAGAAATTACAGTTGATAAGACAAAAGCGGATGTAGATAATAAGAAAGTAACATTTACATATAAGTCTTTAACAACAGATATGACATTAACTGTAACTGATCCAGTATCTAGCATTTCGATAACAAAACAACCAACAAATGTTACATATGATGATGGTGATACAATTAGTTTAGCTGGAGGAGAAATTACACCAGTAACTAAAAGTGGAAAAACTCTTACACCAATTTCAGCTGATGATTCAAAAGTTACTGCAAGTTCGACAACAGCAAGTATAAGTTCAATACCAGTATCAGATAGATGGGTGATAGCTGGAGGTAATGGCTTAACTGCCGGAAATCAAAAAATTACATTGACATATGAAGGAAAAACTGCAGATTTAAATATAGTTGTAAATGATACAGTATCAGGAGTTTCAATAACGACTCAACCAACAGCACAAAATAAATATGGAACTTCTGCAGGTGCATTAAATTACAGTGGTCTTGTTGCAACAATTACAACAAGCGGAGGTGGCTCGTTTACTGTAGGCGCAAGTTCTCTTGCAATAGATACAAGTGGATATAATCCAACAAAACTTGCAAAACAATCATTGCCAGTAAAATATGGAACTATAAATTCAACAAATACTGTTGATATACAATTAGTAAATTATATAACAGGAATTACAACAGCATTTACTAAAACAGAATTTGATTATGACACATCACTTGATGATGTTATATCAAATGGAAAATATGTTGAAGTATATGCAGATGGCAGTTCAAGTTCACCTAAAACAATTACTGCTGGAATGGTAACAGGATATGTACAAAAACCAGCAGGATCGTTATTTAATGTAAATCATAAATATAATGAAACATTGACAATTAAATTAGATAGTAGTTCAAATGTATTTGATAAATTACCAGCAACAGCCACTCAAGTAATTACTATAAATGATGTAATAAAAGATATATCGGTTTTATATAAACCATCAAAAGTTACATATAAATATGGAGAAGCTTTTTCAGCGACTGGGGGACAAATTAACATAAATTATATTAGTGGTGCACAGTCAAACATTTCAATGGAAGCCTCAGGAGTTACTTTAACAGAGCAAGATGGAAGTACTATAAATATGTCGCCATCAGCAAGTAGTTTTGTAAGTAAAACTGCAACTAAAACAATAAAAGTTTCATATACAAGTAATGGTAAAATTTTTGATACTTCATTTGATGTTTATATAAAAGATGAAGCTGCAAGTATATCAATTTCTAAAAATCCAAAAACAATATTTAATCATGGAGATACATTTGATGAAAGTGCTGGAGAGCTTAAAATAGTTTATAAATCTGGTAACAGTGAGGTTATTAATTTAAATCAAGCAGTTGTTACTGAAAGCGATGGCTCTGAAGTAGATATGGAACCAAAATATTCTAAATACACAAATAATAATTTAGTAAAAAATTTATTGGTTACATATAGAGGTAAAACAACGAATTATGACATAACATTACAAAACCCAATAGATTCAATAACAATTGAAAACACACCAAAACAAAGCTATAAGTTAAATGAAGCAACAACAGGTGTTGGTGGAACAATTAAAGTAACAAGAAAAGCAGGAAATACAGAATCAATAAATATTGACGATTCAATGGTTTCAGGTTTAGATACAACAGTAGCTGGAACAGGAAAAACTGCTACTATAACATATACAGATGAATTTGGTAATTTAAAGACAACTACATACACATATGATGTTATTGATAATGTGACAAGTATTGACATAGTTGCACCAAGTAAAAATGTATATAATCATGGTGAAGCTCTTGCTTTAGATGGAACAATTACAGTTCATTATGCAAGTGGAACTACTAATAATGTAACAATGACATCAAGTATGATCAAAGAAGGCTCTGGTGCAGTAGATATGAGCCCAACAAGCTATGATGATGATACACAAAAAGTAAATAAAAAATTGACAATTGAATATTCAGAAGGCGGAGTTACAAAAAGTATAGACTATCCAATAACAATAATAAATGATGTCAAATCAATAACTATAAAAACTCTACCACAAACAGAGTATAAGGTTAATGAAACATTAGATATTACAACAGGAGAGCTACTTGTAACAAGAGCTGTAGGAACAGAAATAGTTACAATGAGTTCACCTAAAGTAACAGTTTCAGGATTTGATAATACACAAGAATCGAAAGATTTAAAATTAACTGTAGATTATACAGAAAACGGAATAACAAAAACAACAGATTATTTAGTAAATGTAACTGACAATGTACAATCAATATCACTTAAAACTACGCCACCAACAAATTACAAATATGGTGAACCATTAAATGTAACAGGTGGACAAATTGAAGTAGTAAAAGATAGCGGAGTACAAAATATAAATATTACAAACGATATGATAAAAGAGCTAGATGGAAGTGAATTTGATTCTACTAAATTAGGAACAAGAAAATTACAAATATCATATGGTGGAAAAACACTAGAATATGAAATTACAGTCGAAGACTATGTAACAGGTATTATATTAACACCGCCTACAAAATTAGTATACGAATGCGGTGAAGAGCTTGATTTAACAGGTGGTAAGATTGAAAAAGTAATGGCTAGTGGAACAAAAATAGATGTAGCGCTTTCAGATAGTAGTGTAAGCATAAGTGGATATGATAAAACAAAAGCTGGAAGTCAGACTATAAATGTAATTTATGAAGGAATTACTAAACAATTTGGAGTAACAGTTGAAGATAATGTTCAATCAGTAACATTAATTGGTACTCCAAAGACTGAATATAAATATGGAGAATCACTAGATGTAGCAGGATTACAACTTGAAGTAACAAGTTCTAGTGGAAATAAACAGTATGTAACTGTAACTCCTAGTATGGTAACTGGATTTAATTCAAACCAATTAGGAGAGCAGATATTAATAATTACATATAAGGGTAAAACAGTACAATATAAGGTCAATGTAAAAGACTATGTAAAAGATATTGAAATTGTTGAACCAACAAAGCTTGTGTACAAGTTAAATGAAACAATTGATTTAAATGGAGGTACAGTAAGGGCTGTAATGGCAAGTGGAACTGCAACATCCCCAGTTGCAATGACAAGTGCTATGATTACAGGATTTGATAGTACAAGTATAGGGGCTAAAACCCTAACAGTTTCATATCAAGGATACACAAAAACATTTGGGATAACAGTTCAAGATTTAACAAATAGTATGGTTATAAAAACATTACCAAATAAAGTAAAATACTTATATGGACAAAAATTAGATCTAACAGGTGGAACAATAGAAATTACTAAAGAAAGTGGAGAAACTGAAATTATTAGTATTACATCAAGCATGGTAACAGGATACAATTCTAATAAGCTAGGAACTAAAACGTTAACAGTAACATATGACGGATTATCTCAAACATTCCCCGTTACAGTAGAGGATTATGAATTAAATAGTTTATTTATAACACCTCCTACTAAGAGAAATTACGAATATGGAGAGAGCCTAGACTTAACTGGTGGTAAAGTTACTACTAAAATGGCAAGTGGAGCAATTAAAGAAAGTACTAATATGACAGCTTCTATGATATCAGGATTTGATAATACTAAAGTAGGTTCACAAAAGATTACAGTTACATATGATGGTAAGTCAAATAGTTTCACAATTAGTGTTAAAGACTCAATAAAAGGTATTTCAATGAATACCCAACCTAACAAAACAAATTACGATTTTGGAGCAAATTTAGATGTATCTGGAGCAACAATTACAGTTGTTAAATCAAGTGGAATTACAGTAATACCTGTAACAAGCGATATGATTTCAGAATATAATCCTAAAAATGCTGGAACACAAGTTATTAAAGTAAGTTATGGTGGATTTACAACAAACTTTATAGTTAATGTATTACCAAAGAAAAATAGTACAAAGGATAGTAATACAAAAGATAATACAAATATAAATAGACATCATAATAAAACAAATAATAACAATAATGAGGAAGCTAATATACCAAATCAAGAAGAAACAAAAGATAATCAAATAACAAATGATAATGTACAAGAAAATCAAAATACAAAGCCTAAAGAAAATACAAAAGAAGAAGATAATAAAGAAGTACCAAAGAATAATACGAAAGATGATAAAAAACAAGAAGATAAAGATATTGAAAGAAATAAAGGTATAAATAAAAAGTCAATAGCAGCTATTATAGCAGCAATTGCCCTTGGAATACTAATTTTAATAATTGTATTCAAACGAAATGTTAGAATATTGATAGAAGAAGATGGCGAATTTGTACTTGGAGGATTAGATAAGGTAAGTAAGAATAATCTAAAATTAGATATTGATCAATACCTAGATAAGGATACTTATGATAATAAGGTAAAGGTAGTATTTAATGATTCAATAAGTAAAAAATTGGATGGCAAGATTATTGAAATAAATTACAAAAATAGAGTATTTAAATACAAAATTCACTACGCAGATAAGCCTTTCGAGATTAATTTAGATAATTCAGTAATAAATAGAATTGAGGTCATAAAATAATTATAATTATTAAATAAAAGTTAAGTATGGTATAAATATTCCGTTTTCGGAATCACTGTATAAAATTTATGTGATTCTAAAACGTTTAAAATTATCGGATAATATGACTTCCGATAAGAATGATAATAATTAAAATATAACAGCCGTATCA
>ERZ779941.281-NODE-281-length-25300-cov-2.872490_pt1 | contig 25300 bp, 21 predicted proteins | sample MGYA00511952_ERZ779941 | MGnify/ENA primary metagenome ERZ779941 (study PRJEB29588, sample SAMEA2142846) | human gut metagenome | biome: human gut; feature: human-associated habitat; material: faeces | place: Denmark | collected 2008/2010 ...
CGGTTACTCATATTCAGTGACATATTCACACGCCGGCCATCTGCCAGTCCCATATAGATCTGTCCGTCTGTATACATTGTCGTCCCTCATCCTCTCTTTTTATTATCTGCTATTTTCCGCCGACAGACTTCACACCGCTTCATCACATCTGTCATTTCATTGAAATCCGTAATCTCTCGATCCTTGTTCTGTTCTTATTATCTTCTACTATATCGCAAGAGCACCGTCCAGTGCAATCCCCTGAGAGGAAATTTACCATTCCATTGTAATCCAGACATACCTTTTGGTATGACAATTCATAATTCTCTATCATACAAAAGAGACTGCCATGTTTCCACAGCAGTCTCCAAACAAATTCTATCTTATTTCCGCCTCAGATATTATAAGTCTATACCGGAAGTACGATTCTGACCTTATACTTTGATATCATATTTTTCGACAGTCACATCCGGAACATATTACAGTCCGCTGTCATAAGTGATACCGTGAGATTCAGGCATCCTCCACAGATACCGTCCCATTCCCACATTTCACCGTATTGTCCGCCGCTGTGGTCAAATACCGATGCAAAGCTCCAATGCTCCAAATCCTCCGAAGTATAGAGCTACGCTTGTCCCCCACCGGTCACGGAACGGTTCGCCATCAACGCATAATATCGGTCGTTCTCTTTCCAGATCTTTGGATCCCGAAAATCTTCCCGGCTACATCCTTCCGGAAGCATATCGGAAGTAATCACCGGATTGTCTGCAAGCTTATGATAGGTCTCTCCGTCTCCGATGGCGATTGCCTGTTGCTGTCGCATACGGGAGAGTCCGTCTGCGTCAGTTTCCAGCATTACCTCTGTGTACATCAGCACATGACCTTTCTCTGTCTCCAACGCCGAACCGGAGAAGTAGCCTCCGGCATCATAGACTTCATCCGGTGCCATCGCGCAGGGAAGCAGCTCCCAGCTGATGATATCATCCGTCCGGTAATGCGCCCAGTGCATCGATCCCCACTGAGTACTGTATGGGTGGTACTGACAGAACAGATGATATTTTCCTCCATACTAGGAAAAAACCGTTTGGGTCATTAATCCAGCCCACCGGAGCTGTCACATGGAACGTAGGACGTGCACCTACTGCCTACTTTGCCATTTTTGCTGCATACTCCCGTGCTTTTTTAATAATTCACTCATAATATCAGCCTTTCACTGCACCGATCACCGTTCCACGGATCAAGTATTTTTGTAAGAATGGATATGCAGCCACTACTGGAATCACACCGACAACCGCAATTGCCATGCGCACCGAGGTACTCGGCAGCGCACCTGTGGTTCCACCTGATACGATACCCGCTGCTGCCCCGGAATTCAAGTACTGGATATTATTCATGAGCCGGATCAGCAGGTTCTGGATGCTGTACAACCCCGGATCATTGATATAATACAGACCATTGATCCAGTCATTCCAGTATGCCAGCCCTGTAAAAAGACCGACCGTTGCAATCACCGGCACCGATAGCGGAACAATCACCCGACGGAACGTCAGAAACTCTGACGCCCCGTCAATCCTGGCTGCCTCCACCAGTGCATCTGGGATATTGTTGCTGTAATAATTGCGGATCAACAAGATATTAAACGCATTCATCAGATAGCTCGGGATGATCAGCGCCCATATCGTATCCTTGATATGGAAGAATTTTGTCCACATCATGTAGGACGGAACAATTCCTCCGGAAAACAGCATTGTAAAAAATACCAGAAATGAGAAAATATTTCTGTATTTGAAATCTTTCCGAGACAACGGATAGGCAAATGTTGTGGACAGCACAAGGCTTGCCAGTGTTCCGATCACTGTAACGAGAATGGAGATCTTATACGCACGGAGCATCATCACCGACTGCTTCAATAAGTAGACATATGCCTCCAGACCATATTTTTGCGGGAAAAAGCGATAACCGTTTGCCAGCAACGTCGTCTCATCCGTAAAGGATGCCACGATAATCAGTATAATCGGCAGGATACAGACAATGGCGAGGATTAGTAAAACCACAAAAGCAAAGCTGCGAAATATTTTTTCACTGTTCAGTTTCCTTTTCATCTTCCCCGTCACCTCCTAGAATAATGCATTATCCGGGTCAATACGGCGCACTGCCAGATTTGACAACAACACCAGTATAAATCCGACCACGGACTGGTACAAACCTGCCGCTGACGCCATTCCGATATCATTAAGTTTCATCAATCCACGGTACACGTAGGTATCGACGGTCTGGGTCGCCGGGTACAGTGCTCCAGAATCCATGGGTACTTGAAAAAACAGTCCGAAATCCGAGTAAAAAATCCGTCCAATTGCCATAAGTACCATAATGATCACCGTCGGCTTCAATAGTGGCAGAATGATATAGCGTATCTCCTGCAGCTTGTTCGCCCCGTCAATCCGGGCTGCCTCTTTGATACTGCTGTCAATCCCCGCGATGTTGGACATATAGACGATCGACTGGTATCCCATGGATTTCCATAGATAGACCAATACGAGAATAATTACCCAGTAAAACGGTGTTCCGTACCAGTTAATGCCATCCTTGCCTGCTGCCTCCAAAATTGCCTTGTTAATATAGCCATTGTCAGAGCTTAAGAAGGCAAACACAATATAGGAGATGATGACCCATGACAGCAGATACGGAAGGATCAGTGCTGACTGGAACAGCCGTGCAGAGATTCTTTCCCCCAGTTCACACAGTAGGATTGCGATAAAGATAGCAAATATCGTCCCCAACACAATGAACGCCACATTATATAGCAATGTATTTCTCGTCATGATCAATGCATCTTTTGTCTTGAACAAAAAACGGAAGTTCTGCAGTCCGATCCAGTCACTCTTAAAAATACCCTTCACATAATCAATATTCTTGAAGGCGATAAACACACCAAACATAGGAATATAATTATTGATCAGCAGGTACAGTAATCCTGGAAGCAAAAACAGCAGATACATCAGATTCTTTTTTCGGTTCTTTTTTTTCTGTATTGTGCTTGCCATTCCTTGCTGCCTCCGTTATTGCTGTGCCGCCCAGGCATCCAGCTGCTTCTGTTTCTCCGCGATGATTGCATCCAGTCCAGCATCCTTCAATGCCGCCTGGAACTTCGGAAGTTCGGTTTCAGGATCAATGCTGCCCCATACCAGTCCGGGGAGATACTGGTTAATCACATTAGTCACTGCGGTATACTCTGTCTTTACAGAAGAATTATCAAAAGTAAATCCGAATGCCGGAGAGGTTTTGGATTCATGATTCTCACGATACATCAGGTCATTATTGTCCGCAGGGGTACCCTGATGTACCAACTGTTTAAACTGGCTGCCTACCACACCACAGGAAAACTGTGCGGTATAGGGAACCGTATTTGCATCAAGACCATCCGGGAATACCATCTCACGGTCACTTACTTTAACATAATCTCTGCCTTCCAGTCCGAAGACGATCAGATTTACTACATCCGGATCGGTGTAGGTCAGATTAAGGAAATCCAACGCCTTGTCAGGGTTCTTACACTGGGAGGAGATACACCAGGTTACCGTATTGACCGCTGTGGTATCCAGGTATGGCTGTGCCAGTCTCACATATCCCATGTCATAACCACACATGGAGCTTGCTTCCTGTACACCATAATTACCTGCCTGGTTGCCAATGAACGAAAAAGCTTTTCCGGCTGCTACAGTCTCCTGCGGGCTTGCTGTAGTCGTAGCAGAGTCCTTCATCACATAGCCTTTTTCGTACCAGTCACGCATCAATTCCACTTTTTCTTTGAATTGGTCGCTTGCGTAAAGATTCTTTACGGTCATATCATCACCGATAAGAACCGCCCCCATAGGCTTTGCCCAGGAATCCGTAAGATAATCCACATCAAAATCCTTAAAAGTATGGATCAGTTCCAGTCCCCCGGCACCACCTGCCAGTGCAGACATATTCGGATATGCCGCAGCTACCTTTTCATAGATGGGCGTCAGGTCTTCAATACAGGTCACCTCGGAAAAGTCCAGTCCCAGTTCATCTGCAATATCTTTTCTATAATAGAGATTCGGAGCCAGTGCGATACCTTTGTCCGCAGGAATGCCGTAGATTCTGCCGTCCTTGGACGTTGTTTTAAGAAACTCTTCGCTAACCTGATCCACCGCGCCCTGCGCATGATCCGAAATCAGATCCGTGATATCATATACCTGATTGTTGGAGATATAAGTATTCAGTTCGCCTACGGTATTGAAAATATCGATCTGCTCCCCACTTGCCATCGCCAGACTGACCTTCTGTGCCTGCTCACTGGCTGCCAGTGGCATCAACTCTACCTCTACACCAATCTTCTCTCGCGTAATCTCATTGATTGCATTTTCCACGGATACTCTGGCATCCTCATCCGGGATCCGGTCCATCGTCCAGTAGGAATACACAATCTTTGTATAATTGCCGCTGCTCTCTGCGCTCTGGCTTCCCACGGTCTGGTCTGCGGCACTGCCAGTTGCTCCGCTGTTATCCTGTGTACCGCATCCCGCCGTGGTCAGAGCGAAGATCGTTGCCATCCCAAGTGCCAACAATTTCTTTGTATTTGTCCTGTTCTTCATAAGTAACCTCCATTTTTCAAATTCAGTTTGCAATGCGATAAACGTTTATCTGATATTGTCATCTTAACAAATCCGTACTTCTCTTTTCTATCGCGAACAAGTCATCCTTTTTCAAAAATAAGGTTTTTGTGATCTTACTATAAATAAGAAAACGGCTCCCCTGCCTCCACAAAGTGGATCGGGATCCCCGGTGCCAGCTGCAGCCACTCCGGCAGATACTTCATCCCCGCTTCCTCGGTGCGATTATGCCCCGGAATAATCAGCGCCTTCTGCATCCCGAGCATGGAAGCATCCCGTATGTAAGCGCAGATCGTCCACTCCAGAATCTCGCCGCAGATCAATACATCGAGGCTCTCCCGCTCCATCAGCTCCATGGGCATAGCTTCCCGTCCCAGTCCGAGACTGCCTCCTCCGACGAGGATGCCAACACGCTCCACCGAAGTCTCGGGATCTCCCACAATCTGCATCACATCCATATGGAGCTTACGCTTCAGCTCTTTCGCCAGCGCCCGTACCGTTGTCTTCGGAATCTGATAGCACATATCCGCCTGTTTCAAAATATTGCGATCCGTTCCCCGCATTTTGGCAATCCGGTAATCCTCCCAGCCCAGCTCCCGCAGCAGTCCGCGGTAGATACCATCCCCCTCTGTCGCCATATGCAGATAGTCATGAAAACGCCATACGCAAATTCCGCATTGCAGCAACAGCTGTCTTTTTTCAAAATAGACTGGATCCTGTGCCAGCCAGTCTCTCTCATCATCCCCGGTAAAATACGTCGGTTCATGGGTTATGATCAGATTTGCTCCCACCCGGTATGCCTCACGGATTACATCCACCGTCGCCATAAATGTCGTAACAATCCCCGTAATCTCTGCCTGTGGATCTCCTTCTATAACTTGGTCACATGTTCTGTCCAAAGGCTCCACCCCGCATTTCGCGATAATACGATCAATTAATTCCTGTACTTTCATCTTTTGTCCTTTCTCCGGCTTTTTTGTATTCATTCGGGCTCATACCGGTAACCTTTTTAAATATTGTGGAAAAATAAGCAAAATTATCAAAACCTACAAGCTGCGCTACCTCGCTGACTCTCGCCCCCGCCATCAACAGCCGCCTGGCTTCCTGAATCCGCAGCTGATAAATATAATCTTTGAGATTGATTCCTTCTGATCGCTTGAAAATCTTCGCCAGATATTCCGGAGTCAGGTAAACCGCTGCCGCCACTTGGCTTCTGCCGATATCTTCCGTGTAATGTTCAGTGATATAATGCTTTGCGGTCTGGATGACATTATCAGATTCCTGAATCTCCTGGATGTATTCCCGCGTCCTCTGCAAAAGATAATTCGTCCATTTGAGAAAATCCACCGCAGAATTCTGCGCCTTGTTCCGCAACTTCAAGGCATGATCATTGTGGAACAGCTCATCTGCCCGGATACCGTTTTTATACAAATACACATAAACAATCTGCGTCACATTGGTCTGTAGGGTCAGCAGCGCTGAAGCATTCAGCTGCTGACTTTTCATCAGCTGCTCTAACAGTTTTTTGAGATAATTCATAATCCGGATCTGATCTCCTTCAATCAGATATTGCTCCATATCCTGCAGATCCATCGTAATCTTTTCCCCGGAACAAGAAGTCTGCCACTGTGTTTCCGTAAGTACCCGTCCCCGCTGCATCATGTTCTCGGCATCATATTTTAAAATCTGTTTTCGGAACTGTGCCAATTCTTCCAAACCAGCCGGGCCGGTCAGATAACAGGTCATTCCACAGCCAAACCACCGGTCACACAGGCGGATCAGCTCCGCTCCCGCTTGTTCCGCAGTCTCTCTCTGCTCCTGGCGATAGACCTTCATCATACAGAACATATCTTCCGTACTCTCATGCAGAATGTTCACTCCCTCTTCTTTCCCCTCGAGGATCTCACACCCCAGCTTTTGCAGAGCATACTCCAGCATATCGGCATTCCACTCTTCCCATGCATTCTCATATTTTCTGGAGCTTGCCACCAACAGGATCCACGAACCATCCTCCAGCAGCAGCCTTCTCCGGTGCAGCTCCCTTTCGATATAGTCGCTCTGTGCCGGAATCTGTTCCAACAACAGATCTCTCCAGAAACCGTAACGGATATACTCTTCACTGTCGGTCCACAGTTCCCGGTATTTTTCCGCTTCCAGCAGTTCCTGTTTCCGTCCTATTTTGCTAATCAATTTGTACAGCTCCTGCTCCAGTTTCTCCGGTACGAAAGGTTTTGTCAGATAAGCTGCTGCCTCATAACGCATTGCGTAAACTGCAAATTCAAAGCTTTCATGACAGGTCAGGAACAAAAATTCACTGGAAATATGGTGTTCCCTTGTCCATTGGATCAAATCCAGTCCACTTCCCATAGGCATCTCGATATCGCACACAACGATATCAATGCTTTCCTCCGTCAGAATCTTTTTCGCCCCTGCAATCTCATATGCATAACATACCTCTCCGATTTCCAACTTTTCCCAATCCAGCGATCTTCGGATCGCATCTACTGTATTGATATCATCATCTACGATCAGTACCTTCATAGGCTCTCTCCTCATATAATCGGTTTCTCCGGGAAACAGATCGTTATCTTTGTTCCACCGGAAATATTATCAAATTTCAGCAGATCCGGCATTCCATACATAATCTCCATTGTCCTCGCCACATTATAGAGACCTACGCCATGTCCATTTTGATCATTGATCTCCCATTTTTTCTGTATGACATTCTCCGGAAACATTTCGCCATCATCTTCTATGGTCACCTCGAGTGCCTTCTGTCCCTGCCGCTGTATCTCTTTTACCGCAATATAAATTGATAGGATATTTCCTACTTTTACCGTGTGCTTGTATTTATTTTCAAGAAACGTATGCAGGATCATCTGCGGAATCTGCCATTCCATCAGCTCCTGTGGTCTGTCTATATAGCAAAAGACACAGCCCGGATACAGGATTTCCTGCATTTCCAGATATTTTTCCAAATGATCCAATTCTTCCGCAATCGGAACCGTATGCAGTCCCGCCTTGAACATATAACGGATATTGTCCGACAATGCTGCGATATACGCCCGGATTTCTTCGCCACGGTTATCGAAGCTCATACTGTGTATCGTAGCAATCGCATTGAGGAAAAAGTGCGGTTTGATCTGCATCTGGAAATACTTGATCTCCGCTTCCTTTTGGCAAAGCTGTCGTTCATATTCGCTGATTCTCAGTTCTACGATTGTATCCAGCATCGTATTAAAAGCTGCATTCAGCACACTGAATTCCCGATTTTCGCATCTGGTCTCCACCCTGTGCCGGTAGTCACCGTTCTGAATATACTCTATAGTATACATCAATGCCCGGATCGGCTGGAAGATCTCCCGTCTGACATACCAATACAGCCATGCCAGAAGCCCAATCATCAGCAGCACAATACTCAGAATTGCCACCGGCAACAGCGGGATCTGTTCATAGATCGTATTGCCTTCCACTGTGCATACCAATATCAGATGATATTTTCCGATCTCCTTCCGCCAGACCTCCATGGACTTTGTTCCTTCATATGCCTCTCCGGCGATCCGTACCCCTTCCTTATCTTCCAGTGCCAGGATCCTGTTCGTATCATGTTCCAGCCGTAGTACCTGATCGAGAAAAGTGTCCGCTTTGATCCATGCAGCTGCAGAATAATCCTGTGTGTCATAGCTCCGTAGCAGATATTGTTCCTTTCCTACCGTCACGACAATCCAGCCCTGCGTCCCGGTCGGCATCTTTTCCCCGTCTTTACGTTCCGCTCTCCGGTCGTTCATATAAGCGATGATGGCATCGCGATCCTTTACCGTCAGCCTTGCACTGGCATCCGACACATCGTTCTCATAATTACCGATGGCAATGAGCATATCCACCGTATCGTTATTGGAACGAAGACGCTTAATGATATCGAGCAGATCTGTTGCCGCATAGTATCTCCTCGCTTCTTCCGCATTTGACAGTTCCTCAAGAGATTTCTGTTCCTGGGCGATTGACAGCAGATTATTGTCTGTACTGTTTAGACCGTATTCCAGAGAAGTCTCATAGATATTCAGCAAATGACCGATTTCTTTCTGTCGGTTCTCAGCCAGAACATCTCCTGTATACCTCAATAATGTCAGCAAAATAATACCGCTCAGAACCAAAAGTCCACTCATGAAAAGCATTATTTTTGCAATCAGTGAATTGTTTTTCTGCCACATCCGCCACTTCTCCTTTTTATACCATTTCAGTATAACAATTTTTCCATGCTCTTTCTTTTTATTTTAAGGGAAGTATTTTTTATTTCAAGGGAAGGTAGCGAATTTCCAAGGACTTTGTTATAATCAGATCAATGGATTGAAAATAAGAAAAAAGGAGGTTCTGTCTTGAAATCCTCAAAATTTACTTTCCCACCGGATCTCAGTGCTCTGACGCTGCATATCCTCGCTATGGCGTTCATGTTCTGTGATCACCTGTGGGCTACCCTCGCCGGAGATGCCTGGTGGCTGACGGGCATCGGCAGACTGGCGTTCCCGATGTTCGCCTTTTTCCTGGTGGAAGGCTTCTTCCATACCCATGATAAGAAAAAGTATTGCGGACGCCTGCTTCTTCTGGCCATTCTGTCTGAGCTTCCCATCAATCTGATGTACAGCGGGCTGTTATTCTACCCATTTCATCAGAACGTGATCTGGACACTGCTCACAGGCTTCCTGTGTATCTGGGCAATAGATACCCTACGGAAAAAATGTCCGGTCTGGCTGTGGATTCCGTCGATCCTGCTGCTATCTGCAGTGGGCTACGTGCTGGCAACCCTCCTCATGTTCGACTATTACGGGGAAGGCGTTCTGACTGTTATCGTATTCTATCTCTTCCATGGGAAAAAATGGTGGCAGCTTGCCGGACAGTTTGCCGGACTCTACTGGATCAATGTCATGCTGTTGGCAGGAATGCAGATTCCATTGCAGCTTTTCGGTCATGCCTTTGAGATTTCAGAACAGGGGCTGGCGCTGTTGTGTCTGCCGCTTCTATGGTGCTACCATGGACGCCAGGGCGCGCATAACCGTAAGATCCAGATTGCCTGCTATGCCTTTTATCCGGTGCACATGCTGGTACTGGGGATTCTGTCAAAGCTGATTTTTAGTTAAAACGATAGCATTGACAGAAATCCTATTCCCCAAAGCAAAAACCTCCCGATGGAATCACATTCCACCGGGAGGTTTTTTGAATCCTATTAGTATTGTTTTACCTGTTCTTCCCCGTTCATGACACGCAGAGCTCCCTGAGCCAGAGCTAACAGCTCGTCCTCACCGGGATATACGGTCACAGGAGCGATCCAGCCGCATCTCTCTTTCAGCTTAGCCACTACGTCCTCACCATAAGCAATACCACCGGTGATAACGATCTGGTCTACCTTGCCGTTCAGCACACAGGCCATAGCACCGATGTCTTTGGCTACCTGTAACAGGAATGCCTGCTTCACCTCCGCTGCCTTGGCATCGCCTTCATTGGCACGCTTGGTAACTTCACGCATATCGTTGGTACCCAGGTAAGAATTCAGGCCGCCCTTGCCGATCAGCTTTGCACTGATTTCTTTCTCGGTATATTTTCCGGAGAAGCACATTTTTACCAGTGCTGCACAAGGTACACCGCCTGCACGCTCCGGAGAGAATGCACCATCACCGTCAAATGCACTGAAGACATCTACGACCTTGCCGTCCTCATGTGCGCCTACGGATACACCGCCGCCCATGTGCACGACTACCAGACGTAAGGACTCATAAGGCTTGCCGGCCTCTTTTGCATATCTCTTGGCAACTGCCTTCTGGTTCAGAGCATGGAAGATACTTCCTCTGGGGATCTCTTCCAGACCGGAATATCTTGCAATAGGCATCAGCTCATCTACTACAACGGGATCTACGATGTAAGAGGGAACGCCGATCTCATCACCGATCTCTCTTGCCAGAATACCGCCTAAATTAGAAGCATGCTGACCCTGCACACCTACTTTTAAATCCTCCAGCAGATCATCGGTTACCGCATAGGTACCACTGGGGATGGGCTTTAACAGACCACCACGTCCTACGATCACGTTGAAGCTCTTCAGATCGCAGTTTTTCTCTGCCAGAAGATCGGTAATGATCTTCTTACGGAAATCCTTCTGTTCGAAAATAGTATCGTATTTGGAGATCTCCTCGGTAGAATGTCTCAGAGTTTCTTCAAATAATAAGTTCTCATCCTCAAATACACCGATCTTGGTGGATGTGGAACCGGGGTTGATGATCAGACTCTTGATTGCCATTGTGTGTTTCCTCCTATATTCACTCTTATATTCGCTCTTATGCTTTACCGCTTTGTCCACTACAGCATCTATGCCTGCCGACAGCAGTTCACCCGCAGCTTCCACCGCGGCTTCTATCACGATATCCATAGCTTATTTCTGATTCTTTTTCAGCTCTTCTGCTACAACTGCTGCCAGTGCCAGGGAGTATACCTTAGTCTCGAAGGTATCGGAACGGCTGGTCAGGACAACAGGCACCTTGGTACCGGTCAGGATGCATCCGTTCTTTACTTTTACCATATGTACGATTGCCTTGTATACCAGGTTGCCGGCATGGATATCCGGGAACAGCAATACATCTGCATCACCCTGGATCTTACGGTCAGTTGCGCCCTTATGCTTGGCTGCCTCGGGATCAATCGCCAGGTCAAGAGACAGCGGTCCGTCTACAATACAGCCGGGGATCTGTCCTTCTTCGCACATCTTAGTCAGTTCTGCTGCATCTACGGTAACGGGCATCTTGGGATTTACAACCTCAACTGCTGCCAAAGGTGCTACTTTGGGCTCTGCAACGCCGCAGGCATTACATACCGGAATGGTGTTCTTGATGATCTGAACCTTCTCCTCCAGTGTAGGATAGGTCATGAATGCAACATCGGTCAGGAACAGAAGTCTGTCAATGCCGGGAATCTCAAATACACATACATGAGACAGGGTTCCACCGGTACGAAGACCTACTTCTTTGTTCAGTACACTCTTTAAGAAATTCTTAGAGTCGATCAGACCCTTCATATACATATCTGCACGGCCGTCATGTGCCAGCTTTACAGCTTTCAGGGAGGCTTCGATCATATCCGGCTCATTGATGATCTCATAATCGGAGAGATCCATATTCAGTCCGGCTGCGATCTCACGAATCTTCGCCTCATCACCTACCAGGATTGCATCTGCAATGCCCAGTCTCTTGGCTTCATGTACAGCTTCCAGTACCGCACTGTCCTGTGCTACGGAGACTGCAACAGTCTTCTTCCCACATTCTTTTACTTTTGCTACGATGTCATCAAAATTCATTTTCTTCCATATCCTTTCTGCCCCTTCTCAAGGCTTCCAGCAGCCACAGCCATTCGCAAAATCGTGCGATAAATCGTACTCTCCGCTGCTTTGCAGCTATTTTTGTTCATATCTGTGCCGGTGACTCTAATCGTTAAAATAATAACACAGTAATATATAAAAATCAAGTGCATACGCGGATACATGCAAAAAAGCCACCTCTAAACGAGGTGGCTGATCTCTGTCAGGGACGGGACGCAGGCATATAAACATTTTTTGAGTTCCACATCCGGCTGCGTCTGATCCGGTACCATGACGACCTTGCAGCCTGCACGGTAAGCACTTAAGACACCGTTAGGAGAATCCTCCACCGCCATACATTGCTTGGGTGACAGCCCCAATTGTTTGCAAGCGTAGAGATAAATGTCCGGAGACGGCTTACCTTCCTCTACCATGGTAGCACAGATCAATTTTTCAAAGTAAGGTCTGATTCCTGTAAGCGTCAGATATTTTTCGGTCCGCTCCAGATCCGTTGCCGTGGCAACAGCTGTGGTAATGTGCCTTTTTTTCAGATCTTTCAGAAGTTCCACAGCACCGGGCTTGCATTTGATGCCATCCCGGTCCAGTGCTTCCTCCATCAATTCTTTTCGTTTATTCCGCACGGCATAATAATCAAATTCCTCGCCGTACCAATCCTTAAGCTGTCTGGGGGCAAAAGGCCTTCCAAGACTGCGCATCGTCAGTGCCTGCTCATCCGTCATCGTATAACCGCAAGTCTCCACTGCCTTCGGCCAGAAAATACGGTAATATTTTTCGGTATCGATCAACGTACCATCCATATCAAAAATAACTGCCTGGATCATAACCGTCCCTCTGTATCATCCATCTGCCCGGCGTGCTCCGCTGTTTCTGTATTTTCTGCGGCGTTATCCTCTGTCCGATCACTGTCTGCACTGCCTGAAGCTTTTGGGGTTTTTTTGTCACGCTTTTCCTGTCTACGCTTTTTCCTGCGTTTTGCCATCTTTTTCACAAGTAATACAATCAGCAGTATTCCCACAGCTACTCCGATGATGCCAATTACGATCATCCGGGTATGGCTGCCTTCTGCCTCCGCGATGCGGAAGCTGCCGGGTACCTCCAGGGTGAACTGTCTGTAGCTGCCGATCACCGTAGATTCCACTTCTCTGTATTCGCCATCCTGGTCTACCCAAACTACAGTATTGTCGGCATCCTCACAGTAGACACGTAAGCTTGCTTCTCCGGTATAGTCCGGTGCGTCTTCTTTCATGGAGTTGGTCATGGAGACCTTGTATGTGTCACCCTCTATCTGCAGATGCAATGCCGCATTCGGATAGAAGTTACCCTCTGCCATGACCAGAGGTTTGTTGGCATCATTTTTCTCTGCGGAAGCAATGGATGCAATCCACTCCTGATACTCCGCTTCCAGTACGCGATTGCCGGTAATGTAACTAAAATCATAATCCGGCCATACACCGTAATAGCCTTCCTTCTCCGGTACCTTAGGAATCTGATCTGCAGACAGATAGTCTCCGTAATTACATTTATAGGAAGCCACTTCTACACCATCCGCCTGGAAAGTAATAGTGAACTGGGAAAAGGCTTCCGGCACGCCGTCTTTGTTGCAAAATTCCTGATAAGACAACGGGGTTGCACCACCCTGATAACCAATGCCGTCCACGCCGCCGGCACCGCCTTCTACATAATAGTTGCCATATAAAGTACCGTCATCCTTAACTTTTCCTGCAATACTTCCCTGACTCTCGCCGGACATATCCAGCTCGTTATAAGCATAACTGTAAAAAATATCGCAGCCTTCCCCGGCGATTCCGCCGATATTATTTTTACCGGTGATCTTACCCATGCTGTAACAGCTACGGATCGCATAGCTGGCAGATCCGGCAACGCCTCCCACATAGCTGCCTCCGGTACTCTCTACCGGAGCATAGGACTCACAGGAAATGACCGCGCCGTATTCCGCCTTGCCGACGATACCGCCCACATAATCCTTTTTGCCGGTCACATCTGCGTAGTTCCGGCTGTCCCTGATGACTGCCTTGATGGTCTGCTCCACATCGAAGCTCTCCGTTCCGGTCAAGGTAATGTCATCCTCCGGGTCAAAATCATATTCCGTTGCCACCTGTCCGACAATACCTCCGACATTGGTATCCGCCTCTACCGCACCGCGGTTCACGCACAGTGTGACTTTACCTTTTTGGAAGCTGGATGTGTCATATAATGCTTCTTCGGTTCCCTCCGGTTCTGCCTCACCAGCCTCAGCATCGGGATCTCCGGGGTTCACTTCCCCCTTGCTGGCGGATTCGTCCGAAGTATCCTCCACAGAAATTCCCTCGTATCGGAAGAGATCATCGCGGATCTCGCTGACCAGTCTGCGCAATACCCTCGCCTGATCCATCAGTTCATCCATATGTGCGCTGGTACTGTCTGACCCTGCCTGGAGCACATCTCCCAACTGACCCAGCTGGTCAAAGGCTTTATCCAGACTCTGATTCAGTGTATCCAGATTATTCTTAATACCACCACTGCGGTCTGTGGATGCGTTAACCATATTATCCAGATGCTTCGTGGCATTTTCACCAAACTTTTTCAGAGCTGTTTTATAACTCTCTGTATCATCCGGTACGGTGATCGTAATGTCACCACCGCTCAGATCATTACCGCTTAGCGTGATATCATGTCTGTTACCGTTATTTTTATCGTCCTCGGCCTGTTTGTTCAGGTCATTATTCAAAACCTTCAGGTCGTTGCTGACACCGTTCAGCTCCTGATTGTAAATATACCACAGATCTTTCGTGGTTCCGGTAAGGGAATTTCCCGCACTATTGGCATCCTTCAGATTCGTACTGATACTTTTGGTCAGCGCAGATGCCTGCCTGCTGTAATTGCTGAAATCTTTCTGTGTTGCATCCAGCATATCCAGGAACTTATCCGTCTCTGTGTCCAGTTCTTTCAGTTTATCACTAAGATACTGGATCTCCAGAAAAGGCTCCATCTGGCCTACGATGCCGCCGACATCTTTTCTGCCCTGAACGAAGCCGGTATTGGTACAATTCTGCAGATATCCCTGATGCAGTCTGCCGACGATACCACCGGTGTTGTAACCCACATGCTGGTAACCAATGGCTCCTGAATTGGAGCAGTAATAGATTTTACCATCAGAGATGCCTGCGATACCGCCGGTATCCGTATGCGCAGCCACATTGGAAGTACTGTTGATCTGCTCCAGATTGTCCATGGTAATATCATCCAGTTCATAAGTCACTTCTGTGCTGTAGGTATTGATGCTGCCACTGTTGCTGCAGTTATTTAAGATTCCGTGATTGTTACCGACAATACCGCCTGCAGAATGATTACCAATGACATTTGCATTGGATTCACATCTGCGGATCTCGCCGGTCTCTTCATTCACACCCGCAATGCCACCGACTTCATTATCACCGATCACATTACCGGAAAACTTACAATTCTCAATGCTGCCGTAATTCACCCCGACGATACCGCCGACCTGATTCTGGCTTCCGGAGGGAGATATTTCTCCGCTCACCGTGAGATTACGTACTTTGGCGCCTTCCTGCACATAACGGAAAAGACCTGACGCAGAACCATTCCCCGTAAGCTTTACATTGGAGATCGTAAAGCTATTACCATCGAAGATTCCCGCAAATGTGGGAATACTGAATTCACTTTCCATACTCAGAACGATGTCGTTGTGCAGCACTACTTTTATACCCCTGGACCAGCTGTCCAGCACACAGTTCTCCGCAAGCCTGCGCAGATCCTCCTCCGTGCTGATCTCTACAATTGCATAATCCTGCTCCTGCGTGGTGCTGCTATAACCGCTGCCGCCCTTATATTGTTCATAGGTTAACGTCTCTTCCGCATAAGCGGTTGCCGGTGTCTGCAGCAGTAATGCTGCTCCCAGCAGGAAACATAATAATCTCTTACTGTTCATCTTCTGTTCCCTCGCTTTCTGCTGTATGATTTGTACCTGACTCATCCCCCTGCTCCAGGGTCACGACATCCTTGGGGCGCACCACTGCTCCCATCTCACCGTCGATGACACCGATGAAATCACCTTCCAGCATACCATTGACATAACCCTTGATATGACCGTTCATCCGAATCCTTCCGGCAGAAGGCAGCGGCTTCGCCAGATCACGCTTTAAGGTAAATGCCGTCTTCTGAATAATGATATCTCCGATCAGCAGCGTCTGGGGCAATGCCAGCAGCACCAGTAAAATAGATGTCAGGGTACCACGTCCCAGCGCCAGTCCGATCGCTGCTACCGCTGCGTTGGAAGATACATAACTGATAATGAATCCGGCAGCCACCAGCATGGAACCACTGGTAACAATTGTAGGGAACGCCTGGTTCAGTGCCTCAATGGCAGCTTCTTTGATCGGCATGTACGTCTTCAGATCCATATAACGGCTGGTGATAACGATAGCGTAGTCGATCGTCGCACCCATCTGGATGGCGGACACTACCAGATATCCCAGGAAGTATACATTTTCACTCAGCAGATACGGCAGTGAGAAGTTCATCCAGATACTACCCTGAATCGTTACTACCAATAGTACCGGCAAGCCGGCAGACTGGAACGTAAACAGCAGGATGATCATAACGAACAATGCTGTCAGTACAGTGATGATGGTGTTATCTGTTGCGAAAGAGTCTCCCAGATCCTTATCACTGGTGGCATTTCCGACTAACAGGATATCATCTATATTATAGAACTTCGCCACGGTATTGCGTATCTGATCCAGCGCTGCGGTGGTCTCTTCTCCTTCATAAGGTACATTCAGTTCCAGAACGAAACGGGAATTATCTTCTCCCAACAACTGATCCTTTGCAATCATGATCTTGGAATGTGCGTCCGATAAAGTCTCCTCCAGATCATCATCCAGCGTGATGTTTCCGCTTTCTTTCTGATCATAAATGAACAGGAACATATCGATAAAAGGTACTTCGTAATCGTTGACACCGCTGACCAGAGCACCGTAATCACTCTGATCCAGGGCATATGCCGAATACAGCATATCCGCCACTTCCACATCCAGATCGATCAGCTCTGCAAATTGTCTGGGATTCAGTTTGTCGGTCAGCATGTAACCATCCATAGCTTCAATATTGCCAAGTCCCTGAACGGATTTTACCACATCCAACTTTTCCAGTGCCTTCAGGGTCTGTGCCTCTTTTTCATAATCACCGTTGGGCACAATGACTGCCAGCTGATTCACCATGCCAAATTCCTTATTGACCATGCTGACTGAGAATTTATTCTCGCTCATACTGCTGGATTCCAGTGTATTTACATCATATACATAATTCGCCTTGTTGGACAGAAAAAATGCTGCAATAACACCCACGATCAGTACCGGAGGTACAATGTAACGGGTAGCCACACAGAATTTTCCCACTGCCGTGATCTTCGGTACGAAACTCTTATGGTGCGTATTGTCGATTGCCTTGGAAAAGGTAAGCAACAGCCCCGGCATCAGGAAGAATACCGCTACCATACTGAAAATAATGGATTTTGCCAGGATAATCCCCATATCGTAACCAATCCTGAACTGCATGAACATCATGGCTACCATACCGGAGATCGTGGTCAGGGAGCTGGAAGAAATCTCCGGGATTGCCTTACTCAAAGCTACTATTACAGCTTCTCTGGCATCCTTGTCCTCATGCTCCTCCATAAAACGGTGTGCCAAAATGATGGCATAGTCTACTGCCAGACCTAACTGCAGCACCACTGCGATAGAGTTCGTCACAAAGCTGATAGTACCGAACCAGTAGTTCGTACCCTTGTTCAAAATAGCTGCCACGATAAATGTGGTCAGATATACCGGGATCTCCGCGTAAGTTGTGGAAGTAAATAGCAGCACGGCTACGATAACCACAGCTGCCAGCAGCAGAATGACGATCATATCATTATTCAGGTCATTCGCATCACGCTCTTCCTGACCGATATCGGAAGAATAATAGACATCATAGTCAGACAACGCGTCCAGCACTTCTGTTAAATGCTGCTGTGTGGCTTCCGTATCCGCTTCCTCATCAAAAGTGACAGACAATAAAGCCTCCATGTCATGATAATGATCTTCCGTGTCATCAAAATCCAACATACTGACACCATCCATTTTTTCCACCTGATCCGCCAGCTTCTGTGCCTCATCAAAAGTCACATTGCAGATCAGGATCCGGGCGGAACCATAAGTCGTAAATTCCGAATCCATCAGATCCAGTCCCCTTCTGGTCTCTGTCGTATCCGGCAAATATGTGGTCAGGTCATTATTCACTTTGACCTTATTCATGGATAATACGCAAAATATGCATAAAACAATAAAGATCAGATAGAATCCTTTTCGTTTATCTACAATAAGCGTGGCAAGCTTCATCATAAAGGAGTTATCTTTTTTTTCTTTTTCTGTGTTGTCTGCTGCCATAGTTTCCTCCTGCTGCATCTCTCTTTGTACCCTTACGTATCTGATTTTTCTATTCTTAGTTTAAAAGTTTTTCCCGCTTCTGTAAAGCCTTATTACAAAGATGAAAAAATGTATTACTGTCATTTAATGAACTCGTGTTGATTTTCTAACACAAGCAAAATATAATAATAGGGAAGAAAAAGCAAGCTACAAATTGTGTTTATATGTCTGTTTTTGAACATTGCATTGATTTGTGTTCATTGTTTTAGAAAAAATTCAGATTTGCATTAGATACATATTAGATATTATGATCATTTCCCGGAAAGGATGGAGAATTGCCGTATGGAAAAAATGGATCGCCGCGTGCGCAAGACCCGCGCCCTGTTGCTGCAGGGATTAGTCAAAATGATGGAAAACCACGATATTCAGGATATTTCCGTCAAAGAACTCACAGAACTGGTAGATATCAATCGCGGAACCTTCTATCTGCATTATGATGATATCTACGATATGCTCCATAAAGTGGAAGATGAAATGTTCCGGGAGTTCAATGAGATCATGGAGCAGGAACCAGTAGGTACTTCCACATTATCCTCTGACGGTCTTCTGTTAGAGTTCTTCCGCTTCTTAGACCGCCACAGAGATCTCGCCAGAGTCATGATCGGTCCCCATGGAGATCTCACCTTCGTTAACCGCCTGAAGGACCAGATCAAAAAGCGCACTCTCCGCTTTCTGGAAAGTGCGCAATCCGATGCTAACTATGAATATCTCTGTTCCTTCATCATTACCGGTTGTGTCGGTGTCGTAGAGACCTGGCTGAAAGAAGCCACTCCCCAGTCTCCGGAAGAAATGGCAGGGATTCTGGGAAACATGCTTATACGTCAGCTTACTTTTGCTCCGGAGCCTGCATAGACTGCTTAGACTGAGTCGGGTCCGGCATGCCTACACTTAAAGAAGTCACGACCTCGCCATCCAGGAAGAAAGATACGGTGTCGCCTACCTGTAGATCATCCAGTGTGGCATCCGCTCCGTCAATCGTGATGATCGTATCATCATTGACCGTGATAGTCATAGTGTCACCGCTGAGGGTTAAGGTCATCTCATCTAACATGTCTTTCTCGGGTTTCTGACCGTCCGGGGCTTCTCCGCTGGGGACTTCACCAGCAGGTGCTTCTCCATTAGGAGTGCCTCCGTTGCCGTCTGGTGCCTGTCCGTCAGGCTTTTCACCATTCGGTGCTTCTCCATCCGGAGCCTCCGGCTTCTCTGCCAGCGCAATGGAGATCACATTGCCGTCAATGGCAGTAATCTGACCAAGATAAGATTCCACCTTCTCTTCACCTGATTCTGTTGCCGTACTTTGCTCCACCGTGCTCTGTTCCGTCGTGCTCTCCGGCGCGATCGTCTCCTTCTGTTCTGCTGATTCACTTGCTGCGCTCTCCGTGCCCGCGGATGTCGTTCCTCCGCATGCTGTAAATCCGGTCATCACCATGGCAGCAGTCAACACTGCACACATTACTTTTGTATTCACCTGGGGTAAATTCCATCTTCTCATATTCTCATTCCTCCTGTTCCATTCATTCCTTAAAAAACTTGTGAATATTTACTTCCCCTTATCTGTCTCTTATGATAAAGGTCATCTGCGAAGGAATTGTGAGAAAAATGTGGTGATTCTGTGAATTTTTCAGGCATGACATTTATGTCATGTGTACTATGTTGGAAGTGTCAGCTTACGTGTCGATTCTTCCGTTTTGTTGTAAATATCGAAGAAATGCGGTACAGCCTTCCAGGACATCATTGTAGGTCGTCCCAAACTCTCCCGTGTACCATGGATCCGATATATCCCGTTCCGAGCCGGCATAAGATAAAAGCCTGGCTACTTTCCCGTCCGGATCTCCGCCGAATATCCGCAGCATGTTGCGGATATTTGCGCTGTCCATACCGATCAGATAATCATATTCCGCATAATCTGCCTTCGTTACCTGCCTGGCCCGCTTCCCCTCGCAGGAGATCCCGTGCCTGGCAAGCTCCGCCTTCGCCGGCGGATAGACCGGATTCCCGATGCCATTCCAGATTTCCTCCGTGCTGGTGGCAGCGGAAGCGATCCGGAAGTGATCGGCGAGATTTACGTCGGATACCAATTTTTTCATAACAAATTCTGCCATGGGGGAACGACAAATGTTGCCGTGGCAGATGAATAATATTTTTAGCATATTTGTTTTTCCTTGATTTGCCCGGAACGCTCCGTTTTATAAGAGATTCTAGGTATGTTGTAAATGCTCTAACTTGGGACCATTCCGAGTAAAATAGCAAGTTTTTACTACCAGCTAGTAATATACGCAACAGGAGACTACTAAAAATTAACATTAACCGCATGCGGACGTTATATTATCATATCCCTCTATAAATTTTTGTATTTGGGAAATATTTTCAAATATAGGTGTTATTACATTCATATATATTTGTCCATCATCAAAAACAGCTTCTTCTATTTTCCCATACATACAAACAAATTCTTTAATTTCTTCATAAATATCTCTTGTAGTTTTTTTTGCCGAAAAAATAGTAATATTAAACTCTTCTTCATATTGAATCACATTATTTTCTTCAAATAATCCAAATGGAATAGCCTGATTGCATAACCCAGCAAATGAATTAGAATATACGCAAACACCACTGCAAAACAAGCTAGAAGCCTCCAAAGAAATCAGGTAATTATCTATATAATTATTAAAAATAGATACATTATTAAAATCTAGTTGGCTGTCCACAGCCTCAATAATGCAACCTGCAGTTTTATTACAATCATATATCATGCTATTTGAAAAATCAAAATCTGAATTTATTATACTTAATGCTCCATAGGAGCACTCAAAAATTTTTGTTCCATTAGCCCTAATATTAGTACAGTTTTCTAGTTCAATTCCATAAGTTCCACATCCAAATAATTCTAGTGCATCTAATTGTATATTGTTGCAATTTTCAAATCGCAAAACTGACCCCATACAGCTTCCTTTTCTTGGCGTATGACCAAGTGTTAGCCCAATCAATTTTATATTAGTGCAATTACGAAAACAAATTACATTAGCATATCTCGGATTGACAAGTAATGTTGAATTATCTCCAACAACAGTAACATTTGATATGTTTGATATCACAAGCTGGTTTCCATCAAATACTTCTTCTTTAAAAATATTAACTGTATTTTCAGCTTCAAAATCTAACATATCATAATAACCTTTATTTAAAACTAACTTATTATTAGACGAAAAGTTACTAATAAATTCTCTTGTGTCTGAAATTTCAATATATCTATGAATTTCAGGCATAACTTGCCCTTGTTTGCGAATCAAATTCATTACTTCAGCTTGTAATATTTTACTTACATTATCTTTTAATCCACTTATATCTTTGAATGGTGTATATAACCCCAAAGGCTGTAATTTCTTTGATATTTCTAAAATCTTTTTTGTATCATCATTTTTCTCTGTTTCATCGATTTCTTTAAAAAAGGCTTTAATATCAGGTTTTCTACGTTTATGATAGCTATCCAATGCTAAGTTAAGTTCATGTTCTGTCCCTGCTGCATCTTCGTTTGCTAGTTTTGTACCAATCTTTTTCCAATACATACAAATGAATAAATCTGCATTAGTAATTTCCAAATCCATATCAATTAATCCCTGCGGTCCATCAGCATTCATTCCTGGTGTGCTATTTTCCCACATTCTTAAATCAATGCATATTCCATTTTTCATATATAATGGATTCAATGAATTCACTAAATCTTTAATCATTTGTCGTTCATCAGCCAAATCTGATGGAGATGCCAACACTACTTGTATCCTTTCCATTTCGTCATCCTTTTCTTAAATTAATGTAAAAATCTTATCTATAAAGACCTATTTGTAAGCTTTCAGCATCTATATTATTTGTTTTATAAATACATAGTTTATCGTAATTATGTGCTAATGATTCTTCATAATGTCCATCTTTAAAAGAAATAAAAATATTCAAAAAGGACTCGATTTTTAAACCACATGTTTATAAAAATTGATTTTCTTATTCATTTTGATATTCGCATTCATGTTCGTAATATATATCAATATCAAATTCGCTATTTCTCTAAACATAGTCATCAATATTATTCTACATTCTTCAATCCAACTACATAATCGATAAAAGAGCTGTACATATCTGCCGTTATTAATTTGGGCAATTCTAATTTTCTTTCAGTTTCTACTAATTCCTCAAATGTTATATTCTGAATACACTTATCGAAATCAATCCTTTGTAAAGTTTTTTTAGTATATGGTCTTTTTGCATCCTGAAAGGAAATGTTTAGTAAAAATTTTTGAACTTTTGAACTATTTAATAAAAGCATACACGTATATGCATCCGAATAATTATCAAAAGAAAGAAAATATGATGTATCATCAACCATAATCGGTTGCTCAATATTATTCTCATTATAAAGCAACACAAACAAAGGTCTCTTATAAAAACCCGAAATTCCCACTTTATATTCAGCATATGAATAATCACCAACACCAAACATGCTGAAAGCAGGTGCGCCTTTATAAATACTACTTTTTCTCGAATCAAATGCATCTTTTCTATCGCATAAATATTTCCATGTTTTCGGTGCTAACTCTTCTATATAATATGTCTCTTCTCTTGCCTTTTTTTGTGTAACAATAACATATTTTTTAAAGTCAGAGTTAATAACAGGTTTCTTAAATGCGCTGCTCTTCATTAAAGGAAAAATCAATGAGTCTTCCAGTTCAACTTCTTCTTTATTCTTATTTCTGTAACAATACTCTCCTTCCTTTTCTAATTCCATCACCCCTGCGCAGTCATGCTTAACTCCTTGCCTCCACTCGATAACACACTCTCCATCCAAATCTAGTACATCATCATTTAAATTGCTTAATTTACCATTTTGAAAGGATATTCTTCCACAAATCAAGTTCGGTACTTCTATGTCATAAACCTCACATTCACAACATTTTGAATTGGATGTAGACATTTTTATATATAGCATACACGCTGATGCACTAACACCGAATACTTTTGACGAATTAAAGTCATACATCTTAACTGCGTCAACACATACATTATTTCTATCAAGTTCAAGTAATACATTTCGAGCAACCGAAGTTTTACAAAGCATTGCAATAGCAACATTTTTATCAACAGACTTTTCTATTAGTTTTAATATGATGTATTCACATATATCAAAATTACTTGAACCCGTTATTGCATCAGTACCATTTAAACTTTTAAAATTTTCTTTCTTCGGTAAATTAAAATTTAGATTGGAATTCAGTGCCCATGGTGGATTTCCAATAAACAAGGTCTCCTCATTTCCAATATATTGTTCTATTTGGCAAGTAAAAAAATTATTGTTAATCACCTGCAACCTTGTATCCACAATACGTCTCTTACATTCAGCACAATAGTCTGAGTTAATTTCTACTCCTATTGCTTTCTCTATATTTTTAAATGAATTCAACGCTGCATTCAAAAGATTGCCAACACCACATGTAGGTTCAACAATTGTCTTTGGGTCTAGATGCAATCTGTTTATCAGCAAATCACATACTTTCATAGCAAAATAATCCGGAGTCTGGTAATCTCCAAATTCCTTCTTATTATTTCCATTCATAATTCAAAACTCCATTTACAGTATTATCTAGCGCTATAACTCTTGCATATTGCAGTCTCCACTGAAGTGCATTGCTAATCGTCAAATATCCCTGCTCTGGTTTATGAGCTAAAATTTCATCCGCCAAATCTGAATATACAATATCATCTCCTGGTACATTTTTATCAACTAAAAAGCCAATAATATCTTCCTTATTTGCATCATCGTCAACCATTTCACGTAAACGTTTTGTAATTGTATAGTCTGCCGTTCTCGATTTATCAATAAATGTGCAATATTTAAAATCTAAAGTACATGTTGCTGCCGTATCCTTCTTATCATAAACAAAAACTAAAATATTATATCCTAAACCAAATATTTTCTGACGCGCGTTTTTGAATGGACAGCTACTCTGTGGTTGAACGATACTGGTAACCTTTATGTCCGTTCCTATTGCCAAACCTGGCAGATCAATTCCCTTGGCACTACTTCCAATCTCAATTTCATATTTACTAGAAATATATTCTTGAAATCTATGTTCAACATATGTTCCTACTGCTTTACCATCAGTCACACCAATAAGAGAAGAATGATTTTCTTTTTTCATAAATTCACAAAAATTTTTTGCCTCTATCTTCAAATCATCTATATCCATAATTTTCATATCATTTCATCCTCCAGCATAAAAATAACCAATAATATAATATCACTTTGCTCACCATCAATAAAGCAAAACTTACACCCTGCATACATCAACTGCATTCCAACTGTCTTCCCAATTAACACTTTCATGCATTAATGCAAGATTTTCTGCTTTTTCAATAGCTTCCTCTTCTGTCTCTGCCTCAATCTGAATTGATCCCATTTTCATGATTGTTACATCCCACATTTTCATAACTGGTCTCCTCTCTTGAATTTTCAATTACAAATTTAATCTCATTTAATAATCGATAATACGGCTAGGTAACCCGCATTCCTCATTTGGTTCACCTCGTATATATAGTATACTTTCTGCGATACAAAAAGTCAATGCAGATAGCAAACATATGTTCTTTTTTTCTTATTGAAACCACTCTTCTAGCAGTTATCACAATTCAAGCTTTACAAAGTCCATCACTGGTGCTTAACGGAAACTTGATTAATTCTTTATATAAAAACTAAAGGGTCATGCATTGCTGCATGATCCCCATCTACTACTTAAAAATATTACAAAAACTTCTTAAAAGCCTCCTTCATTTTCATGCAACCATCCATAATA
>ERZ779941.298-NODE-298-length-24187-cov-9.163352_pt1 | contig 24187 bp, 22 predicted proteins | sample MGYA00511952_ERZ779941 | MGnify/ENA primary metagenome ERZ779941 (study PRJEB29588, sample SAMEA2142846) | human gut metagenome | biome: human gut; feature: human-associated habitat; material: faeces | place: Denmark | collected 2008/2010 ...
GCAGGGCGGTTGTATGGTTTTATACAAACTGGCGCCTTCTATAATTTAGAGGCGCTTCACCACTATTATACCATAGGAAGAAACGCCCGAAGGCGTGGGCGGAATCAGCAGGAGGGGAATGAAGAAAAGAAATTTTTTCCCGTCTTTCTCTTAGAGCAGCTTGATCAGTGTTTCCGTTTCTTTTTCTGTGGTGGCCCAGGAGGTGGCAATGCGCATGACCACTTTGTCTCCCTTATTTTCCCAGAACCCCATTTCCACTTTTTCGGAAAGGCGCCGGGCTTCTTCGTGGGTGAGAGTCAGGAAAATCTGGTTGGTGCTGTTTCTCACGTCCTGGACGTATCCTTTTTCATCCAGGGCCTGTCGGATGCGGTCAGCCATTTCATCGCCGTTTCTGCCCAGTTTTTCATAAAGGCCACCAGTAAAGAGGGTGTCGAACTGCAGGCCTGCTGCCCAGCCTTTGGCCAGAAGGGCGCCGTGCTGTTTCACCATGGTGAAGAAATGGGGCACTGTCCCTTTTTTCGGGAATACCACTGCTTCTCCCAGAAGGGCGCCGCACTTGGTGCCGCCGATGTAGAAAACATCGGTGAGGCTTGCCAGGTCCTTAAGAGTCACGTCATTTCCCCGGGCGGAAAGGCCATAGGCCAGACGGGCACCGTCTACGTAGAGCGCCAGTTTCCATTTCCGGCATACCCCGCTGATTTCCCGGAGTTCCTTCAAGCTGTAAAGAGTGCCATATTCGGTGGGCTGTGAAATATAAACCATGGCAGGCATGACCATGTGTTCATGGTTCTCATCGTTCCAGTAGGTTTCAGCCAGCCTGTCAATGTCTTTGGCCCTGATTTTTCCTTCTTCCGAAGGAAGTGCAAGCACCTTGTGGCCGCCGTATTCGATGGCGCCCGCTTCATGGACGGACACATGGCCTGTGACAGCGGCAATGACTCCTTCATAGGGCCTAAGCATGGTATCAATGACAGTAGCATTGGTCTGGGTGCCTCCCACCAGGAAGTACACCTCTCCCTCCGGCGTTCCGGCGGCAGTTCTGATTTTCTCCCTGGCCGATTCCGATATCTCATCGGAGCCATAACCGGTGAATTTCTTTCCTGAAAGTGCCGCCAGTCTTTCTATAATTTCCGGCGCTGCCGTTTCCATGTAATCGGAAGCAAAATATAATTTTTCCATGGTTGTACCTGCCTTTTCTTTTTGCCCTATTGTATATCACAGAGAAGAGACTCTGCAAATAGTTTCCTACCGCCATGAGCCGCCATCGTCCTGGGCTAACCAGTAAACTGCAATCAAAAAGGCCGTGAAAAATGGGCAGTCCATTTTTCACAGCCTTTTTGATTGCATCTAATCAGATTTTTCTTCCCGGATAGGCTTTCAGCCCTTCTCCCAGAAGATGGATGGCTTTCTTCAGGTCATCGCAGTTCAGCACATAGGCCAGGCGGGCTTCATCCACCCCTTTGCCCGGCTCTGCATAGAAACCGTTGCCCGGTGCGATCATCACGGTTTCCCCGTTTTCGTCAAAGTCCTTCAGAAGCCAGATGGCAAATTTTTCCGCATCATCCACCGGCAGCTTCACCATCACATAGAAGGCGCCCTTGGGGTCCGAGGAAATGACGCCGGGAATGGCAGCCAGGCCGGCAGCAATGGTATCACGCCGTTTCTTGTATTCCTGGTTCACCGCTTCCAGATAGGATTTCGGCGTATCGTAGAGAGCGGCTGCTCCCACCTGTTCCACCGTAGGCACGCAGAGGCGGGCCTGGCAGAATTTATTAATCTGGGTGGTAAAGTCATCATTCTTGCAGAGCAGGCAGCCGATGCGGGCACCGCAGGCGCTGTACCTCTTGGATACGGAATCCACGATAATGAGGTTGTCTGCCAAATCGTCATAAGTGCCAAAGCTGGTGTAGGCGCCGTCATAGACAAATTCGCGGTATACTTCGTCTGCGATAAGGGCGAGGCCATGTTTCTTAACCACCGCCGCAATCATGTCCATTTCCTTCTTGTTATATACCACACCGGTGGGGTTGCCGGGGTTGGTCAGAAGAATGAGACGGGTCTTGTTGGTAATGTACTTTTCCACAGTTTCCTGGTCCGGCAGACGATATCCCGTTTCAGCGCTGGTAGGAACCGCTCTGACATGGGCGCCGGCAATCTTGGCAAAGGAATTATAGTTGGCATAGAAAGGTTCAAACACCAGGATTTCGTCCCCCGGGTCGCAGAGCGTAAGAGCTGCCAGTTCCAGGGCTTCACTGCCGCCGGAAGTGATAAAAATGTTCTTTTCGCTGTACTCCATGCCCCACTCTTTATAATATTTCTGAATCTGGTGAATGAGGTGCATGTCCCCCTGGGAAGGACCGTAGGCTACCGTCTTTTTATTGAAACTGCGGATGGCTTCCATAAACTGGGGCGGTGTTTCAATATCGGGCTGGCCGATGTTCAGATGATAAATCTTCTTGCCTGCCTTCTCGGCTTCTACAGCGTATGGTCCCAGCCTGCGAATAGGAGAAGTGGTTAAGCTTAATGCTCTCTGTGAAATCTTCATCATAATCCCTTCCTGTCTTCCAAAATAGTATTCCATAAAACACAGAATTACACCTTCATTATATACCCTTTTTCCCATTCTGCCATCTGAAAATTTCATAGAGGAATCGGAGAAAAGAAAAAGGCTGTCCCATGGACAGGCAGCCATCATGGAAATCATGGAAATCTCTAATGGACACCGGGCCCTGAAAGATATAAATAGCAGAAGAGGCAGAGGGAAATGATATCTGCCGTGCTTTCAGCCCCCTTCCGGGATATCCGCCCCTTTCTCCGGAGAAGCACGAAAAAAGCTCTGTCATTTCTGACAGAGCTTCTGCTGTGGCGGAGAGAGGGGGATTCGAACCCCCGTGACGGTATTCGCCGTCAACATGATTTCCAATCATGCACCTTAAACCGCTCGGACACCTCTCCATGCTGCTTATTCCTGGCCTTGCGGCCAGCGCCTTGTTGTTTTCATCAGTGGTTGACTGACTTATGTAGTATACCAACGGATGCATCATATGTCAAGCATTTTTTGAAAATTTTTTGATGAAATGATTTTATAGCTGAAAAAAGGTTTCCTGTGGTGGTAGCACGCCATACTGCCATGAAGGGCAGGAAACTTTTCGATAATAGTTTCCTATGGAGATGACACGCTGTCCCCCCCATGCCGGACAGGAAGCTTTTCTCAAATGGTTTCCTACGGAGGTGACACACCATACTGCCCATGTCGGACAGGAAACCTTTCGCGAATGGTTTCCTATGAATGTGACACACCATACCGCCCATGACGGACAGGAAACCTTTCGCTAATAGTTTCCTACGGAGGTGACACACCATACTGCCATGCCGAGCAGGAAACTTTTTACAAATGGTTTCCTATGGATGTGACACACCATCCCCCATGCCGGACAGGAAACTTCATAGCACAAAAAAGAGCCATGAAGCAATGATTATCATTTCTTCATGACCCTTATCTCGGCTTATGCTTTTTCTACAGAACCGGCTTCATGGCTCTGGCGCAGGTTACGGCGCCATGCATAGAGGCCGTAGTACAGGAAGGCGCAGGCAGCCGAGCCTACTCCTACCAGGGAATAAATGCCGGAGAAGCCCAGGGGACCTTTGAAGGCGCCCAGAATGTAGGGGCCTACGCCAAGGCCCAGGTCCAGCATAACGAAGTAGGTGGATACGGCCACGCCGATGCGGACTTCGTCTACCAGTTTCACGCAGATGGCCTGTCCGTTGGACATGAAGGTGCCGTAGCCCAGTCCTACAAAGACGCCGGCCACAAGCATTTCCCAGCTTCTGGTGGTAATGGACAGAAGCAGAAGGCCCACTGCCAGGCACAGGAAGGTGGGATACATGACGAAGTCTTCACCTTTCTTGTCAAACATGACGCCTGCCACCGGACGGATGATGGTGACTGACAGGGCATAGACCACAAAGAACAGGGTGCCGGCAGTCATGGGATGGAGTGCAGACGCATAGGTGGCCAGAAAGCTGAGGACACTGGAGTAGCAGAGGGCTACGAAGAAGCCTACGATGGCAATGCCCATGACCTTCGGTTCCAGGAAGCTGGAAAGAGAAATTTCTTTCAGCTGGGCCCGGCGTTCTTCAGTAATCCGGATTTCATCCACTTTCATCACAAAGGCAGCAGCCAGGCAGGCAAGGACCACGGCCACGCAGAACATAATAATGATGCGGAAGGAGAAGAACTGCTGCATGATCATGCCCAGGAAGGGTCCGATGGCAGCTGCCAGGCTCATGCTGAGGGCATAGTAGTTGATGCCTTCGCCCCGGCGTTCTTCCGGAATCATGGCAGATACGATGGTGCTGGTGGCGGTGGAGGCAATGCCGTAGCCAATGCCGTTTAAAAAGCGCACCCCATACATGAGGGGCAGGGAATCCACAGCAAAATACATGCAGGTAGTCACCAGGTAGAACAGAATGCCGCCGTAGAGCATCTTTTTGCGGCCGTAAATTTCAACGGACCGGCCTGCTGCCAGACGCGCTGCCAGGGTGCCCAGGACGAAGATACCTGCCGCCAGTCCCGCCTCGCTTACCGTGGCGTTCAGGGAGGAGATAGCTTCGGATGCAATAATCACCACCAGCATATAGTAAATAATGTAAATCAGGAAATTAACAAGGGTGTCCAGAATGAACCCCCGGGTCCACAAACGTGGTTTGACTGCCATAATAAAAATCAACCTCTTTCTTGCAGTACATGGGAATAAAACGTTCTTTTCGCAGGGTTTCTGCGAAACACAGACCCCATTATACAAGCCTTTCCCCTTCTTGTATAACAGATAAAAAAGATGGGTGTTATCGCGAAAAGCGATAACACCCAAGGGGGGCTGAATCATTTTTCTTTGATGGTACTGCTTTGGAAGCTGGCCAGTATCTGGTTCACATAGTCCTGTATCAGGCGAGCTGCCGGATGGTCCTTCCGATAAATGAGGTAGCCCTCTGCCTGAAGGGGCACCTCCAGGGGATAAATCCCTTCCCTATGGCCCAGGGTCTTCAGCAGACGATCCGGCAGCAGGGCGCCGGCTTCATTTTCCTGGCAGTAGTGGATAATGGCATAGGGCGAGGAAAGCCTGGCGGAAATCCGGTATTTCATGGGAATATCTATAAAGTAGTCCGTATAAATCCGGTTCATGTAATAGCTGGACGGGTAAAGTACCAGGGGGCGCTCCAGAATCTCTTCCCTAGTCAGCGGTTGATCCCCCATATCCATACGGGGCCCGTAGTACACCATATTATCCCGGCAGAAGCGGACGATGGCATAGTCTTCCAGACTGGCCCCGTCAGGAAGGCTCTTTTCCACGAAGTAGGTGGAAACCACGTCCAGCCTGCCTTCGGTCATGGCCTGATGGATCTGGTAGGTGGGCATATCGAAAACATTCAGCTGCACATTGGGATGAAGTTCCCTGAAACGGGCCACATGGCGGTTCATCTGGATATCCCCCAGGGAGCGGAGGATACCTACATTCAGCTCTGCCGGTTCTTCCACCGCCGGGCGGGTATCATCCACGATTTCCCGAAGTCCCTCCATCCACTTCCGGATGCGAGGAAGAAAACGCTCCCCCTCTTCCGTGAGATGGCTGCCCCGGGGAGACCGCTCGATGAGTTTTACCCCCAGAACGCACTCCAGATGCTTGATCTGGGCGCTGAAGGCGGACTGGGTAATATTGGCTTCTCTGGCAGCCCGGGCGAAATTGCCTGCCCTCCCATAGATGATAAAGCACTCCATCTGCTCAATGGTTGGTAAATTTTCCCGCATACCATCCTCCATACATGAAATACAGACTTTCCGAAATCAATAGACCACTTCCACCAGAACCAGTCCCTGGGGCGGCGCCGTAAAGCCTGCCGCGCTCCGGTCCTTCGCTTCCAGAATGGCAGGCATCTGTTCAGCCTTCTTCTTTCCTTCCCCTATTTCTACCAGGGTGCCGGTGATGATGCGGATCATATTCTGCAGAAAACCGCTGCCCCGATAATCTATAACCAGCTCGCCGCCGGAAAGGGAAAGAGAGATATCAGAGATACTGCGGACGGCGGATTTCTTGAAATGCCTGTTGCCGCAGAAAGAGGTAAAGTCATGGGTTCCTGTAAGAAATGCGGCACCCTTCCTCATGGCCTCCACATCCAGCGCTTCTCCCAGCTGCCACACATAGCGACGGCGGAATACATTCTTCTCCGCCCCCACCCGGATACAGTAGCGGTAGTGTTTTTCCACCGCCGAAAAGCGGCTGTGGAATCTTTCGTCCCTGATTGCAAGGCCGTGAATGGAAATATCATCAGGCAGCGCCCGGTTCCATGCATCCTGCAGCATTTTCAGGTCATATTCCTCCTGCAGATGGACATTGGCATACTGCCCCAGGGCATGGACACCGGCATCGGTCCGCCCGGCGCCAATCACCTGTCCCTTGGCCCCGGTAATCCTCTCCAGCGTGTCTTCCAGTTTCCCCTGGATAGTGTCCTTCGTCCTCGTCTGCCGCTGCCAGCCTTCATAGCGGCTTCCGTCATAGGAAACAATAAATCCGTAATTCATGATGGGCCCTCCTTTTTTTGCTTTACTGTCTATTATAGCATAGGGGAAAGGTCCAGCAGGTGGCGGCGCTGCCTCGGGCTATGAATCTGGCAGGCAGCCTGTGCGCAGAACTTTAACCCCTCATGGAAGATGCAGAGAAGACGCGAAAGACCGGCAGCAGGCAGCGGTTACAATCCTGCTGCTTCCTGAATCTCTTTTTGTCTTTTCTTCTCATATGTTATAATAATATAGATTTCATTATGGTAACGGGAACTGATTTTTCCCGGGAAAGTGAGTAGCCCTATGAAAAAAATGATGATTGCCCTGGGCCTGGCTGCTGCCATTGCTGCAGGCTCCATGACTGTTTCTGCTGAAAATTACTGGAAATATAACGATACCATTTCCATCGACATGGACGAAACCAAAGTCAAGACCACTACCAACGGCCACGAAATCCTCCATTTCGTAGCTGTGGAAGCCATCGACGGCGGCACCTGCACTTACACCTATGCCTATGACCGCACGGCCGGCACCATTCAGGTGGTAGAAATGGAAAAGGAAACGAACACCCTCCACTATACCAGCAATTTCACCCCCACCTCCATCAATACCAATAACCCTGTCATCCGCGCAAGAGCCCAGATGGCAGAAGCCGTATACCAGAGAAAGGTGAACCATAAGAAATAATGAATGCGGAAAAGCCTGAAACAACAGTAGAAGTAGGTGAAAACCTCATTCATTTCATCGCCCGCTCCCCTTCCGTATTTCATGCAGTGCACGGAGTGAAGGAAGCCCTCCTCTATTCCGGATTTACGGAAATCCGGGAAGAGGACCCCTGGCACATTGAAAAAGGCGGGAAATATGTGGTCACCAGAAACGGCAGCGCCCTCATCGCCTTTACGGTACCGGAAGAAGGGGCCCGCTCCTTCCATATCATGGCTTCCCATGCCGATTCCCCCTGCTTTAAAATCAAGGAAAATCCGGAAATTAAGGAAGGCCCCTACGTGAAGCTGAACGTAGAAGGCTATGGCGGCATGATCATGTCCACCTGGCTGGACCGGCCCCTTTCCGTGGCCGGGCGGCTCATTGTCCGTGAGAACGGCCATCTGGCCCAGAAGCTGGCAGCCGTAGACGGCACCATGCTGGTCATTCCTTCCGTAGCCATCCACATGGACCGGAACGTAAACCACAAGAAAGGCTGGAATGTACAGAAAGACCTTCTTCCCCTCTACGGCCTTGCCACGGAAAAGACCTCCTTTATGGACGTCATTGCCGCTTCCGCCAACGTGAAGGCAGAAGATATTGTGGCCCATGACCTCTACCTTTACAGCCGGGTGCCCGGCACCATCTGGGGAGAAGAAAAGGAATTCATTTCCTCTCCGAAACTGGATGACCTGCAGTGCGCCTTTGCAGCCTTCCGCGGATTCATGCGGGGCAAAAAAGAAAAACATATATCTGTATACGCCCTCTTTGATAACGAAGAAGTAGGGAGCGGCACCGCCCAGGGCGCCGGTTCCCCCTTCCTTGCCACCGTGCTCCAGAGGCTGTCCTATTCCCTTGGCTTCTCCTACGATGAAACCATGGCCATGACTGCAGGAAGCTTCATGATTTCCGCCGACAATGCCCACAGCGTCCACCCCAACCATCCGGAATATGCGGACCCCGTGAACCGCCCTGTCATCAACGGCGGCATCGTCATCAAGTACAATGCCCAGCAGCGCTACGCCACCGACGGTCTTTCGGCTGCCCGCTTCAAGGAACTGTGCCGGGACCTTTCCATTCCTGTGCAGACCTTCACTAACAGGAGCGACAACCCCGGCGGCTCCACTCTGGGAAACATTTCCAATACCAAAGTATCCATGCCCACCGTGGACATCGGCCTTGCCCAGCTGGCCATGCATTCCTCCTACGAAACGGCAGGCACTCTGGACACCGCTTACCTGGTGAACACGTCCATCCAGTTCTTCAATTAAGAAAACCTCCTTCGGGAGGTTTTTTCGTAGTCCATCGTTCGATGATATAATGAAAGAAAAGGGCAGGGAGCTGTGAGCCGGAGACACTATAAACCCGGACAGGTAAGTTCCCCCTGCTTTCGAGAACACATCCTAACCGCTCACCAGTACACCAGTACACTATTACAAGGAGATTATCCATGAAATTACGAATCGCACTGCTGCAGATGCATGTTGAAATGGGAAATCCCAAAGTCAATTTTGCTCATGCCAGAGACATGATGGAAAAGGCCATGGAGAAAAAGCCGGACATCCTGGTGCTTCCGGAGACCTGGAACACCGGTTTTTTCCCTAAGGAAAACCTGTCCCTGCTGGCCGATGAAGAAGGAAAGGAAACCTGCAGCCTTCTTTCTTCCATAGCCGCCTCCCATGGGGTGAACATTGTAGGCGGCACCACTGCCGTGAAAATGGGACAGGATATTTACAACCGGTCCTATGTATTTGACCGCAAGGGAGACCTGGTCACTTCTTTCGACAAAATCCACGGCTTTTCCCTGTCCGGAGAGCCCGGGTATTTCCGCATGGGAAACCATCTGTCCCATTTTGAGCTGGATGGTCTTTCCTGCTCCATGGCCATATGCTATGACATCCGGTTCCCGGAGCTCATCCGACGGGAAGCCCTGATGGATGTAGACCTTTTCTTTGTACCTGCCGCCTGGCCTAAGATCAGGAACCATCACTGGGTCACCCTGAACCGGGCCCGGGCCATTGAAAACCAGTTCTACATGGCCTGCGTAAACCAGGCCGGAAAATCGGGAGATACGGAATATGCCGGCGAATCCCTTCTTCTTGACCCCTGGGGCGAAGATATATGCCATCTGGAAGATGATGAAGATATCGCTTTCGGCCGGGTGGATACCGATGTGATTCATGAGGTAAGAAGCCGGATTAACGTATTCCGCGACCGCCGCCCTGACTGGGACAAAGTAGAATAAAATCCATTCGTAAGGAAAGAAACCGGAGGATTTACCATGAAGAGCCCAATACCTCCCGGGAAGAAGGGGCAGAACCTCATAGAATATGCCCTTCTCCTGGCCATCATCACTTCCATCGGTTTTTACATATATGATCAGAGCGGCCCGGTTCCGTCCATTCGTACCGTTTTTAACCAGGCAGACAGTCTTTTAAAAACCGGCGCCCGCATTTCCTCTCCTGACTACAAGCCATTTCTTGCTTCCATCAGTTCCGCCATCAGAAAGGGTACCTGGTCCCTGAAGGAAAATGAATATGTCCATTCCGGCACCAGGGCTGGAGACGCCCTGGCGAAAAAGCTGGGCATCCCCTATGCAGAAGGCGACGCCTGGTCTCTGGGAAGACTGACAAATGAGAAGACAGACCTTTACGTCCTGGTTTACTATTCCGCTGCCGACAACGGCAATTATCCTATTTCAAAATTCAAAACAGGATGGGACGTCTACGGCCCCGGCCATTCAAAACTGGCCTCCCACGGGAACCCCCTTCCCGTAGCTCATGTAACCAAGTATGGATTCAATCCGTCCACCGGAGAGGAAAGCAATGAGTATGTGCGAAGCTCCGCCGTCTTCGGTTACGGCACCATAGGCATGGTGGTAAAAGGGCCGGAGGGGAAAAATACAGTCCGCACATAACAGGGATAGACAGAAAAGGATTCATAGGATAAAATGATGAAATCATAAGGAAGAAGAGGTGAATTTTATGGGCAGAAAAGGACAGCCATTCCGTGAAAAAGGGCAGAATCTCATCGAATACGCCCTTCTTCTGGCCATTATCGCAGGCATCGGCTTTCTGATTTACCAGCAGAGCTTCATGGGCGATTCCATTCGCACCGTGTTCAACAACGCAGGAAATCTCATGGAAAATGCAGGGTCAAAGGATTCGGCAAAAGAGGACGAGCCGCCCCTTTCCATTCCCGACCTGGTGGGCAAAGCCGTTGCAGAGGGAAACAGCGGACTGGGTGCTCTCCTGAATACAGGTTCCACCCATTACATCTATTCCGGTACTGCGGAAGGAAATCAGGTGGCGCAGGCGCTCAACGTTCCTTTCCATGAAGGAGACATCTGGTCCATTGGACGGGAAGTAACTGCCCAAAACAATTACTACGTCCTGGCCTACTATTCTGCCGCCCAAAACGGCCCTGTTTCCAAGTATGCCAGCAGCGACCCCGGCTGGAACTGGCGAGTCACCAGCAGCGGCGGTACATCCTCCCAGTCCGGTGATCCTGTTACCGTTCCTGCCCAGTACTATGTTTACGACCCGGCCACAGGAAAACAGATTACTTCAGGCTACTACAGCTCGCATAAGAAAGCCTACCTGGTATATGCACCGGGCAGTGGAAAAGATTATACGATCCGATAATAAAAAAACGGCGCTTCCCGGGAAGCACCGTTTTTTCGCTGTCAATCTTTCAGAAATGGTAATTCAGTCCTACGCCTACGCCGCTTTCGTTATCCACGTCGTCTCTGTCGTAGTAGGTGTAGTTCACGTCAATATCAAAGGACGTGGGCACCAGATCCAGCGCAAGCCCCGCCTTGTACTGCCTTTCCGCGCTGGATACGAGAAGGCCTGCATAGGCATCCAGAGGGCCCAGCACATTGGTTTTTCCTTCAATCAGTCCATACATACGGGCATCCCTGTCGTAGTAGTTCCGGTTGCCGGCGCCTACATAGAAATGGCCTACCTTGTACTTGGCATATACGTCCGTTTCATTGCCCCGGTTGTTCCAGTGCCGGTATTCGGCGCCTACGGCCAGCTTGGGGATTGGCTTCACTTCGATATGGGCGCTGTGAATGCCGTCGGCAGCACTGTTGTACCCATACCCCGCTTCCGTATCCATAATGCCGCCAAAGGCGCCGGCCATGCCTGTACCTGCCAGTGCCAGAACGGCGGCCATACATAAAATCTTTTTCATAGAGGTCCTCCTTTCTAAACAGTATCTATATACTTTTATTATATACTATGGAGCCTGAAAAATTAAGGGCTTTTGAGAAATGGATATCCTGCCCCATCGTCATTTCAAAATGAAGCGAATAACACAAGTGCTGCCCCGCCGCGCTGTCATTTCGAGGGCCGGAAGCGGAGCCGAGAAATCTCACTCCTCCATGGTACAAGTCCCGCTTCGGCTGGAAATCTCTCGACTCAGAGTTTCAAAGGAGTATAATACTTTCAGTCTCATTCCGACACGCCGCTCCGCTCGAGATGACGTAGCATCCCCTTACTGTCATCTCAAAATGAAGCGAATAACACAAGTGCTACCTCGCCGCGCTGTCATTTCGAGGGCCGGAAGCGGAGCCAAGAAATCTCCCTCCTCCATGGTACAAGCCCCGCTTCGGCTGGAGATCTCTCGACTCAGAGTTTCAATGATGATAAACACATATACCATCCATTCCGGCATGCCGCTCCGCTCGAGATGACGCGGCGGCGAGCCCTAACTGTCATTTGATTAAAAGCCCAAGAGTCATAGAAGAAAATATGGCAGTAAAAAAAAAAGAACGGCCCCCTGAGGGTAACCGTTCTTTTTTATTTCATAGTATCAGGCCTATTACTGCTGGCTCTTCTTTACGTTTGCATTCTTATAGCGGGCCTGGCGGGAAAGAACCATCTTTCTCATACGGATGCTCTTAGGTGTCACTTCCACCAGTTCGTCATCGTTGATCCATTCCAGTGCCGATTCCAGGGTGAACTTGCGGCATGGCGGCAGCTTGATGGCTTCATCGGAGCCGGAAGCACGGGTGTTGGTGAGGTGCTTCTTCTTGCAGGGGTTCACGTCCATATCCTGGTCTCTGGAGTTTTCGCCCACAATCATGCCTTCGTATACTTCAACCCCCGGTTCCAGGAAGAGTTCGCCTCTGTCCAGAATGGATTTCAGGCCGTAGGCAGTGGTAACACCTGCTTCAAAAGCAACCAGGGAGCCTCTGGTTCTTTCAGGAATATCGCCCTTGTAGGGTGCATAGCCCTGGAATACATGGTACATAATGCCGGTGCCTCTGGTGGTGGTGAGCAGTTCATTTCTGAAGCCGATGAGGCCGCGGGCAGGGATGGAGAATTCCATCTTCATGTAGCCGGCCAGTTCTTCCATGGAAATCATTTCCGCTCTTCTGGGGCCAAGGCCTTCCATAACAGCGCCCATGAATTCCTGCGGTACTTCGATGGTCAGTCTTTCCAGTGGTTCGCACTTCTTGCCATTGATGACTTTGTAAATAACCTGGGGTTTAGAAACTTCCAGTTCAAATCCTTCACGGCGCATGGTTTCGATGAGCACGGAGAGATGGAGTTCGCCGCGGCCGGACACTTTGAAAGCATCGGATGTATCGGTGTCTTCTACGCGAAGAGCCACATTGGTTTCGATTTCCTTGTAGAGACGGGCACGGATGTGACGGGAGGTCACGAAGTCCCCTTCCTTGCCTGCAAAGGGGCTCTTGTTGACATGGAATACCATGGACAGGGTCGGTTCGTCGATGTGGATGGACGGGAGGGCTTCCGGATTGGCAGCATCGGCTACGGTTTCACCGATGTTGATATCCTTGAAGCCTGCCATGGCGATGATGTCGCCGGCTTTGGCTTCCTGTACGGGAGTCCGTTTCATTCCCTGCCAGGTGAAGAGGGAACCGATATGGTCGCTGCGGATTTTGGTGCCGTCAGTGATGGCTACCGGCATGCCCTGTTTGGCGGTGCCCCGGGTCAGACGGCCGATGGCTACTTTACCCAGATAATCATCGGCTTCCAGGGTGGTCACCATAACCTGCAGGCCGCCGTCGGGATCCACGTCGGGGCAGGGGCAGTATTTAAGAATGGCATCGAAGAGGGGTCCCAGGTCCTTGCCTTCATCATTCATATGGAGCTTGGCAATGCCGTTTCTGGCAGAGCAGTAAATCAGCGGGAAATCCAGCTGGTCATCATCTGCTTCCAGTTCGATGAAGAGGTCCAGAATTTCGCCTTCCACGTCAGAAATACGCTGGTCCGGGCGGTCGATCTTATTGATGACAACGATCGGTTTCAGCTTATGTTCCAGTGCCTTTCTGAGAACGTACTTGGTCTGGGGCATAGGTCCTTCATGGGCGTCTACCAGAAGGAGCACGCCGTCTACCATGTTCAGGATACGTTCCACTTCGCCGCCGAAGTCAGCATGCCCTGGGGTATCAACGATGTTGATTTTAACACCATTGTGCATGACGGAAGTGTTCTTTGCCAGAATGGTAATGCCTCTTTCCCTTTCCAGCGGGTTGGAGTCCATGACACGTTCTGCCACTTTCTGGTTGTCCCTGAAAACATGACTCTGTTTCAGCATAGCATCGACAAGAGTCGTCTTGCCATGGTCGACATGGGCGATAATGGCAATGTTGCGGATATCTTCTCTTTTCATTCTTTCTTTTTCCCCCTCGGGTACTATAAAATCAATGTATCTCTGTCATTATACCACAAAGATGCAAAGCTTTTCATATCTAGAAAATACAATTCATTATACCATGGTTTTTCCTGTTTGAGAAGATTTTTTATCTTCCTTCCGGAAGAAAGGCTGCCAAAGGGCTGTGGAAAAATCTCTGCCCTTTATCCACAGCTTCCTGGTACGAAGCGCAATCCCTGCTGTCAGGGTGAAGTTTTTCATTCTTTATGAAATTGTCACTTCATCATGTTCCACCATTCCCTGAAATGCTGGGTATCATCACCTATATGGACTGCTTCCCCGATTTCCGGGGTCAGAAGGCGGAAGGATTTACCTTCCGCCGCCAGTTTCATTCTTTCATAGGGCTCCTGCCAGGTGTGGGTGGAGAGGGCGTATTTACCATTGTGGCAGGGAATGAGCGTTCTGGCTCCGATTTCCTCCGCTGCCTTTGCACTTTCCTCCGGCAGCATATGGACAGAGTGCCAATTTTGATTATACTGGCCGTCTTCCATCAAAGCCAGGTCAAAGCCGCCGAACTGCTTTCCCATGTCCCTGAATCTTCCGTCATAACCGCCGTCGCCGCTGTAGTACACCTTCCGATTCGGCGTAATGAAGGCAAAAGAAACAGGAAGGGTCTGGTTCCTTTTGAGCAGGCGCCCGGAAAAATGGCGGGTAGGCAGTACCCAGACAGAAAGACCATCCAGCTTTACCTCTTCATTCCAGTCGGCTTCATGGATTTTGGAAAGGGGATAGCCCCATTTTTCGTAATAGCCTCCATTTCCAAGGCCCGTCACCACATGATGTACTTTCGGTTCTATTTTCTTCACGAAATCATAGTCCAGATGATCCCAGTGATCATGGGACAGCACCATGACATCCAAATCATCGGGAATGTCCTCCGGACCGTACACATTGCTCCCGTCAAAGGCCCTGTCAATGAACGGAAAAGGCGAAGCGTACAGGGAAGATACGGGGTCAATAAGTATTTTCTTTCCGCCCAGCTGCATATAGAAGGAGGAATGCCCCAGCCACACCACCACATCGTCCCATGGGGGGAATGGATTTCAGGTCTTTTTTCTCATGAACCATGGGATCCTGAGGAATATTCACGCCGGCGGCGGGGAACAAGAAGGACTTCCAAAAGGATATGTCCGCTGTCACTTTTTCATGGGGCACCTCCGGATGGAATTCACCATCCCTGTAATGAGGTGACGCTTCGATGCGCGCCTTCCTTGCCGGCGTCATCAAAGGATCCATTTCGTCCCGGTTGATAAACCAGAAGCCCGCCAGCAGGAGGCAGGCTGCCCCCAGGGCCGAAATTTTGATCAAAGAAAGCATAGGTTCTCCTTTCATAGGGAAACGATAATGGAATCAGTACATCCATGGAGCCATATAATCGAGCCTTATAGCCATATATTTTATTATACCGGTTAAAGCTCGATGCAAGTCAATCTATGATTGAGGAAATAAAAGATTTACAGGCCTGCTTCCTGCCTGTACAATGGAGAAAAGAACAAGATTTCATGGAAAAGAGGCTTTGTCATGATAAAAATTGCCACCGCCCAGATTGATGTGATACCCGGAAATATCCGGGAAAACTGGAAGCAGATAGAAAAAGAAATCCAAAGGGCCAGGGAGAAAGGGGCCCATATGCTGGTGCTTCCGGAAATGTGCCTCACCGGCTACCTCATCGGCGATTTGTGGGACCAAAACGCTTTTCTCCGGGAATGCGAAGCCTATAATGAAAAAATAGCCGCCGCCTCCCGGGACATCACCATCCTCTGGGGCAGCTGTGCCATAGACTGGAAGAAGACGAATGATGACGGCAGGCCGCGGAAATACAACGCTGCCTTTGCCGCCGCCGGTGGTCATTTCCTCATTCCGGAAAACGGCAGGCATCCTTTTGTTATTAAAACCCTTCTTCCCAGTTACCGCTGCTTCGACGACCGCCGTTACTTTACCTCCCTTCGCCAGGAGGCCCTGGAAGAAGGCCTTTCCATAGAAGAGGCGCTGACGCCCTTCCTCCTTCCTGCCGGCAGCGAAACCATCCGCACCGGTGTCCTTCTCTGCGAAGACAGCTGGGATGAAAACTACAGCCTTTCCCCCATGTCCATTCTGGCTAAGAAGGATATTTCCCTTTTCCTCAACCTTTCGGCCTCCCCCTTTACTCTGGGGAAAAATGAAAAGCGGCACCGCATGCTGGGCGCCGCCCTTTCCAAACTCCGCATCCCCATGATTTATGTCAATCAGCGGGGCCTGCAGAATAACGGAAAAACCTGCTATACCTTCGACGGCATGACCGCCGCCTATGATAAAGAAGGAACCCTCATCGCCGAAGCCCGCCCCTATGAAGAGCCCCGCTGCCTCTTCCTTTTCCACAGGGACTCTGGAAATCTGATGTCCGAAAAGCCTATGGCTCCCTTCCAGGGCAGCATGCTTCTTCCTGCCCTCCGTTACGGAGTCAGAAAATTTCTTTCTGCCATCCACGTGGACAAGGTGGTGATTGGCGTATCCGGCGGCATCGACTCTGCCGTGAACGCTGCCCTCTACCGTTCAGTGCTGCCCAAAGATCATCTCCTTCTGGTGAATACGCCTACCCGTTTCAATTCGGAAATGACAAAGGATCTGGCCAGAAAACTTTCAGATCATCTGGAATCCCCCTATCTGACCATTCCCATCGGTTCCTTCATCGATGAAACGGCCCGGGCCCTGGAAGGACTTCCTGTGGGAAAAGGAAAAATCCATCTCACCGGATTTATGAAAGAAAACATGCAGGCCCGGGACCGGAGCAGCCGCATTCTTTCCGCTCTCTCCGCCGCCTTCGGCGGTATCTTCACCTGCAACGCCAATAAAACGGAAATGACCGTAGGCTACGGCACCCTCTACGGCGATTTGGCCGGTGCCCTGGCGGCTACGGCGGATTTGTGGAAATACCAGATCTATGAACTGGGCAGGGCCCTGAATGAATGGTACGGGCAGGAAGTCATTCCCGAAGGGATTTTCACCGTAAAACCCAGTGCCGAACTGTCCGAAAACCAGGATGTCACCAAAGGCCTGGGGGATCCCCTCATTTACGAATACCATGACTATTTGCTGAAAAGCTTTGTAGAGCCCTGGCAGAGAAATACACCGGAGGACATCCTTGCCTGGTACAGGGAAGGAACGCTGGAAGAGCATCTGGGCTGTTCCGTAAAGGTAGAAGACCTCTTTCCCACCCACGCCGCTTTCATTCAGGACCTGGAGCGCTGGTGGAACCTTTTTGCCGGATTTGCCGTAGCCAAACGAATCCAGGCGCCGCCCCTCATCGCCATCAGCCGGCGTCCCTACGGCTTCGATCTTCGGGAATCCCAGGCAGGCCCCTACTATACGGACCGGTATCTGGAAATGAAGAAAAGCATGGTGGAGGTCGTAAAAGGTTCTTAAGTTTGACCGGCGTTCTGCGCCTGAGGGCTGCTGCGGCGGCTTCGCCGGAGTTTGATACATTTTCGTCATATCCCAAAAAGGGGCTGTGAAGAAATGATGACCATTTCTTCACAGCCCTTTTCCCATGTCAAAGCTACAGATTCATCCATACTTAAGCAGTGAGATAAAGGAAAAGCAGGTCCGCAGATGAAGCCTTCGGCCCTCTGCTTTCTACCGTCTCCCTTCTATTTCACCGCCCTGATGCAGAAAAGAGGCAGCGGGTCGTAGTCCCATTCTTTGGACAGGTGCACAAGAGAACGTATATCCTCTTCCCATGTGACGGAAGAAAAGCCCATCAGCTGCAGTCGTTCCACATCCCAGGCCGGCCGGCTGTGGGTGCTGATACGGATGGAGTCCTTCAGTTCCTGGCAGGTCTCTATAAGACTTTCCGCCACACCGTGGTGCGCATTTTTGGCAAGTTTCGCAGCAGCAGTGAAATCCATGGGACCGTAGTTGGAGTCCATGTTAAGAAGGACGCCCCCTTTTTTCAAAGCCCTCTGCCAGGACGCATAGGCTCTGGGCACATCGGGCAGGTTCCAGGTCACATTGCGGGTCACAATGGCATCAAAGCTGTTCTCCGAAAAGGGCAGGTTCATCACATCGCCCTGCATGAAAGAAATGGAAACTCCCGCCTTTTCCGCATTAGCCGCCCCCTCTTTCAGCATGGAGGCAGAGAAATCAAGGGCCGTCACCCTGCATCCTGCCTTTGCCAGGATAATGGCAAGAAAGGCAGGCCCCGTGCCTGCATCCAGAACACGAAGAGGTCTTCCCTTCGGAAGCCTTTCCATCAGGAACCTTTCCCAGGCCCTGCTGTCCGGCCCGGACAGTTCCTTTTGTCTAAGACTGCTGTAGCCGCGGCTCCGCTCATTCCAATAGCCTCTGTTCTTCTCCTCGAAATTGTCCATCCCATTTTCCTTTCTTCCACAGCGAAAAGGCCGTTTCCTCTGCGAAACGGCCTTTGGCTTTTACAGGTCAAGCCTTCCGTGCTTCCTCAAATACGTTTCTCACCGCTTTTTCAATGGTGTCGTAATCCATACCCGGTTTGGCTTCAAAGTATTTCTTCCCCTCAATGAAAAGGCTGGGCACGTAGTAGTAGTCCTTTCCATAGGGTGCTGCCAGGTCCGGCTGGGTGGTTTCATCGATTTCCTCCACCTTGATGTCTTTGTATGGTTCTTCTTCCTGCAGAAGGCCAATGGCCTTTCTGGCATTGGCGCAGTAGGGACAGCCGGGAATTTTAATCATAATCACTTTTTTCATAGGACAACCTCCTTTATATTTATTTCTATGAATATAGAATACACTATGTCTCCTTTTTTAACAAGTCTTTCGGCTGAACTGGCAAAAAGGACCCCAAAGCAGCCTGTGCCAGGACAGGCGCAGGTGTCATGTCCCGGCCCACCATAAAAGCAGGAAGGGCATCTTCCCTTCCTGCTTTTCTATCAGTTTTCCCTGAAGTAGGGTTTGAAATTGGATTCGTGAATGTTTTTGCCGTTATTCTGACGGGGCTGGCCGGAATGGCTGTCGAAACGGCGCTGCCTTTTGCCTTCAAAACGGCGGCCGCCTTCAGAATTTCTTCTTCTCCGGGGACGGTCTCCATCGAAGTGACGGCGGGGAGCTCCTTTGCGTCTGCGGAAATTGGGCATTTCTTCGGTAATCTTGACCGGTGTCACATCAGGCTGTTTGGTGAGCAGCTTGATAGCAGCAGCCACCAGGGATACGGAATCCACATCATTCAGGAGGTCTTCCGCGCTTTCCCTGTATTCCTCCAGGCCGCCGCCCTGGGCCGTATCGGAAAGGCTTTCAATGGCAGCCTTCTGGTTGCCTTCGATGACTTCAGAAAGGGTGGGGACAGACCGTCTCTTGATACGGCGGCGGATAACTCTTTCAATATCCCGGAGCTGTCCCATTTCCCTGGAAATGACGAAGGTCACTGCCAGGCCTGTCTTGCCTGCGCGGCCGGTACGTCCTACGCGGTGTACGTAGATTTCCGGATCCTGGGGCATATCGAAGTTGTATACATGGGTCACACCGGAAATATCAAGGCCTCTGGCTGCCACATCGGTGGCCACCAGGATATCAATGGTGCCTTCTTTAAACTGGCGCACCACAGTGTCCCTTTTCTGCTGGGACAGGTCGCCATGAAGACCTTCTGCCATGTATCCCCTCTTCTTCAGGGCTTCCGTCACTTCATCGCATCTTCTCTTGGTACGGACGAAGACGATGGCCAGTTCCGGATCCTGCATATCCAGCAGGCGGCAGAGGGCATCAAATTTCTGGCGGTCCGGCAGTTCGATGTATTCCTGCTCGATGAGGTCGATGGTCACAGTGGCTGCTTTGATTTTCACCAGTTCCGGATCTTTGAGGAAGGTCTCAGCCAGCTGGCGGATAGGTTCCGGCATAGTGGCGGAGAAGAACATGGTCTGCCTTTCTTCCGGAATGCCGGCCAGAATGGTGCGGATATCGTCGATGAATCCCATATCCACCATTTCGTCTCCTTCGTCCAGCACAAGAACCTGTACATGGGACAGGTCAATGGTGCCTCTCTTCATATGGTCCATGAGGCGGCCCGGAGTGGCTACGATAATGTTGGGGTGCTTCCTGAGAGCTTTGAACTGCCTTTCAATGTCCTGCCCGCCGTAAATGGGAAGGGCATGAATGGGAAGGTACTGAGCCAGATGGTTGATTTCCTCGGCAGACTGGATGGCCAGCTCCCTTGTAGGGGAAAGGACAACGGCCTGCGGTCCCGGCCTGGATGTGTCAATCCTTTCCAGGATGGGAATGCCAAAAGCCGCCGTTTTGCCGGTGCCGGTCTGGGCCTGGCCGATCAGGTCCTTTCCGGTAAGGGCAATCGGAATGGCTGCCTTCTGGATGGGACTTGGTTCCTCGAATCCCATATCCTCCACGGCCTTCAGTATTTCCGGCGCAATTCCCAATTCTTTAAAAGTGTCGTACATGTTTCCTCCTGTATGCGTTCATGGGTACGCGGGCATGGTGCCCAATGATAAGTAAAAGCAGGCCTTTGATATAAATAATACCTATATATCGGAAAGAGCTGACCCTGTCAGTTTCTTTCCGGTATATCTTCCCGGTTTCCTTCCGGGGCATTAAGGAAGCACTGATTGATTCACAAAGTGAATGAATCAGCGCTTCCTAAAAAAAAGAGAACGCCCCATGCGTCTCTCCCATGATTCAGATCTATGATTGTCCGTTCTCGCTGGATGCCTGCATATTATTGTTATTATATCATACTTTGTCGAAATCCTTAAGAAATATTTTCTCCGCTGCTTCCGCCTTCTTCCCATGCTGTTCTTCACCGGCAGGTACCAGTTTCATCTTTTTGATAAAAAATTTCTCTTTCCCTCTTGCATATATATTCGCAAAGTTGTATTATTATTGCAACACAATTTGCACACGTTTTTGTATTTTCGCTATATTTCATGAAAATCCGTTGAATTTCATATATTCCAGTCCATTTTACTTGAATAAATATTCATGTATATACAAAAACGCCAATTAAAGTCAGGAAAAGAGGTCGTCTCAATGATGTACGAAAAAGAAGTTAAGGAAAAAGTCACAGCCATTCTGCCACAGGTGGTGACCTGGAGACGACATTTCCATGAATATCCGGAACTCTCCGGAAAGGAAGTCAAAACTTCAGCCTATATCCAGGATGTTTTCAAAAATCTGGGCATCCCCTATGAAACAGGATTTTTCCAGAATGCCGTATTGGGCATCATCAAAGGCAGCCATCCGGGGAAAACGGTGGCCCTCCGGGCCGACATGGATGCCCTTCCGGTGACAGAGCTTACAGGCCTTCCTTTTGCCTCCAAAAACGAAGGGGTCATGCATGCCTGCGGCCATGACGGTCACATGTCCATCCTTCTGGGGACTGCCGCCGTACTGAATGAAATGAAGGATCAGATTCACGGCACCGTGAAAATCGTTTTCCAGCCGGCCGAGGAAGAAGCAGCCATCGGCGGCGGGCCCCATATTGCAGCCAGCGGAAAGCTGGACGATGTATCGGAAATCTATGGCCTTCATGTGTGGCCGGAGCTTCCCACGGGCCAGGTGGGATTAAAGCCCGGTGCCCTCATGGCGGCATCCGATCGTTTCTATGTCCATATCAAAGGGAAATCCACCCATGCTGCCCAGCCTCATAACGGCACCGACGCCCTGGTGGCGGCAGCTCATTTCATCATTGATGTACAGTCCCTGATTTCCAGGGAAATGAACCCCATGGACAATGTGGTATGCACCATCGGCCTCATGAATGCGGGCACCCGTTACAACGTAGGGGTAGAGGATGCTTATCTGGAAGGCACCTGCCGTACCTACCGTCCAGAGCTTCGGGACAAGATGGAAGCAAGGCTGGGGGAAATCCTGAAAGGTCTGGATGTCATGTTCCACACCCATTCGGAGCTGAACTATGTCAGAGGCCACAGCGCCACCATCAATACACCGGAAAAGATTGATTTCCTGAAGAAAGTGGGAAAAGCTTACCTGGGAGAAGAACATATCACAGAGCCAGAGTTCCCATCCATGTGCGCGGAAGACTTCTCCTCCTACCTTGAAAAATTCCCCGGCGCCTTCTTCTGGCTGGGTACCGGCGACGGAAATACGCCGGCCCTGCACAATGCATCCTTTGCCATCAATGAATCCATCCTTCCTTTGGGCATCACCCTGGAAGCAGCTGCTGCCCTGGAGGCCCTCTCCCGATGAGAATGGTTCACTCATAAACCATATATTCAGATTCCAAAAAAGTTAAAAACATACAACGAGGTATATCATGAAAAGCTTACTGAACCATTCCTTTCTCTCCATGCTGGACTACACACCGGAAGAATTCGCCTACTATCTGGACCTGGCGGAAAAGCTGAAGCAGGACAAGGCCGCCGGAAAAGAAATCAAAACTTTAAACGGTAAAAATTTTGCCCTTATTTTCGAGAAAGACTCCACCCGCACCCGGTGTGCCTTCGAAGTGGCAGCCCATGACCAGGGAGCCTTCACCACCTACCTGGGGCCCACAGGCACCCAGATTGGCAAGAAGGAATCCATTGCCGACACCGCCCGGGTACTGGGAAGCATGTTCGACGCCATTGAATTCCGGGGGTATGCCCAGAGCGCGGTAGAAGAGCTTTCCGCCAAAGCCGGCGTTCCCGTATGGAACGGTCTTACGGACTATGACCATCCCACCCAGACCCTGGCCAATTTCCTTACCCTGAAGGAACATTTCAAAAAGCCCTTAAATCAGCTGTCCTATGCCTATGTAGGTCATGGCCAGTCCAATATGGCCCACGCCCTCATGGCCGGCGCCGCCCTTGCCGGTATGGATTTCAGAATCATCGGCCCTGCCCGGTATTTCCCGGAAGATGATTTCACCGCCAAGTGCAAGAAGATAGCCGAGAAAACAGGAGCTTCCTTTACTTTCACCGATGATCCGGTGGAAGGAGTGAAGGGACTGGATGTCATTTACACCGGCGTATGGGTAACCATGGGAGACCCCTACGACCTGTGGGGCGAAAGAATCAAGCTCTTCATGCCTTACCGTATTACCATGGACATGATAAAAAATACAGGAAATCCGGATACCGTTTTCTGCCACTGCCTGCCTTCCTTCCACAATACAGAAACAAAGGTGGGAAAAGACATTTATGAACGTTTCGGCCTGAATGGCATCGAAGTGACCGATGATGTATTCGAAGCTCCCTTCTCCCTGGCCTTCCAGGAAGCAGCCAACCGGCTTCCCACCATTAAAGCAGTCATGGTAGCCACCTTCGGCGAATATCCCATGGACTGAAAGGAGGAACTATTATGAAAACACTGCCGAAAGTACTCATTGTAGGTGAATCGGGAACCACAGGACTCCGTCTTCAGGACCGGCTGTCCAAAAGAAAAGATATAGAACTCCTCCATCTGCCGGAAGATAAAAGAAAAGATATCCCCACCATTCAAGCCTTTGCAAAAAAAGCAGATCTCATGTTCCTCTGCCTTCCCGACGCAGCCTCGAAAGAGGTGGTAGAGGCCGTGAAGGATATCCCCATCCGCATCCTTGACACATCCACCGCCCACCGCACCGACGACGACTGGGTATATGGATTCCCGGAACTTTCCAAAGACCAGAAAGAAGCCATTTCCAAAGCGCAGAAAGTAGCCGTTCCCGGCTGCCATGCCAGCGGCGTCATTTCCATCCTCTATCCCCTGATCCATGCAGGCATCCTTCCCATCAACTATCCCCTCCACTGCTTCTCCCTCACCGGCTACAGCGGCGGCGGAAAGAAAATGATTGCCCAGTACGATGAAGAAAAAGGAGCCGACTTCAAGGCGCCCCGGCAGTACGGCCTTTCCCAGAACCATAAGCACCTTCCGGAAATCATGAAAGTATGCCACCTCTGTGAAGCGCCCCTCTTTTCCCCGGTGGTGGACGACTTCTTCGAAGGCATGGAAGTCACCATCGGCTTCCACACCCACTTCCTCCAGCTGCCCTGCGGACTGCCCGGTGATATCGACACCGATGATTTTCATATGATTTTCAAAAAGCATTATGAAAATTCCAAGCTCATTCACCTCTCTCCCCTGTCTCTGGAAGAGACAAACGGCCTCTTCCTCTCTGCCAATGAAAACGCAGGAAAAGACAGCCTCACCATCCATATCGCCGGCAACGATGACCGGGTCCTTGTCATTTCCACCTTCGACAACCTGGGCAAAGGCGCATCCGGCGCCGCCATCGAATGCATGAACCTCATGCTGGGTATGCCGGAAGAAACGGGACTGGTAATGTGAAAGCGGCGAGCCGCTTTC
>ERZ779941.304-NODE-304-length-23970-cov-5.362827_pt1 | contig 23970 bp, 23 predicted proteins | sample MGYA00511952_ERZ779941 | MGnify/ENA primary metagenome ERZ779941 (study PRJEB29588, sample SAMEA2142846) | human gut metagenome | biome: human gut; feature: human-associated habitat; material: faeces | place: Denmark | collected 2008/2010 ...
GGGGAAATCCTGCCGCTTTTTCTGCTTTAGTTTGTCAGCTTGACAAATAAAGGGTTAAGGAATATAATTAGATTCAGTATTATACAAGGAGTTAATAAATATGCGGCAAGGTATTCTTAAATAAACTGTCAATTTGATAGTGGGAACAAAAAGTAGCAGTCCCGTTTCACTTTTAATATGGGGCTTAGTTTTTTGTACCCAGTTTAAGAATACTTTTATCATGTAATTTTATATGCCCGAAAACATATAAGTGTTTTGGGGCTATTGGAGTTATTTACCCAGTGATAGGAGTATTTATCACTGGGTATTTTTATGCCCTTTTTTGGGTGTTGATAGGAGGAAAATCACATGAAAATAATTAACTTAGGCATTCTGGCTCACGTTGACGCAGGAAAGACAACATTAACGGAGAGTTTATTGTATACCAGTGGTGCAATTGCAGAACCAGGGAGCGTAGATAAAGGCACAACAAGGACAGATACAATGAATTTGGAGCGTCAAAGGGGAATCACTATCCAGACAGCAGTGACATCTTTTCAGTGGGAGGATGTAAAAGTCAACATTATAGATACGCCAGGCCATATGGATTTTTTGGCGGAAGTATACCGTTCTTTATCCGTATTAGACGGAGCAGTATTATTAGTTTCTGCAAAGGATGGCATACAGGCACAGACCCGTATACTGTTTCATGCACTACAGACAATGAAGATTCCGACAATTTTTTTCATCAATAAAATTGACCAAGAGGGGATTGATTTGCCAATGGTATATCAAGAAATGAAAGCAAAGCTTTCTTCGGAAATTATAGTGAAGCAAAAGGTTGGGCAGCATCCCCATATAAATGTAACGGACAATGACGATATGGAACAGTGGGATGCGGTAATTATGGGAAACGATGAACTATTAGAGAAATATATGTCAGGGAAACCGTTTAAAATGTCAGAACTGGAACAGGAAGAAAACAGGAGATTCCAAAACGGAACGTTATTTCCCGTTTATCACGGAAGTGCTAAAAACAATCTGGGGATTCGGCAGCTTATAGAAGTAATTGCCAGTAAATTTTATTCATCAACGCCTGAAGGTCAATCTGAACTATGCGGGCAGGTTTTTAAGATTGAATATTCAGAGAAAAGGCGGCGTTTTGTTTATGTGCGTATATATAGCGGAACATTGCATTTGAGGGATGTTATTAGAATATCTGAAAAAGAGAAAATAAAAATCACAGAGATGTGTGTTCCGATAAACGGGGAATTATGTTCATCCGATATAGCCTGCTCTGGTGATATTGTAATTTTACCAAATGATGTTTTGCAGCTAAACAGTATTTTGGGGAACGAAATGCTGTTGCCGCAGAGAAAATTTATTGAAAATCCTCTCCCTATGCTCCAAACAACGATTGCAGTAAAGAAATCTGAACAGCGGGAAATATTGCTTGGGGCACTTACAGAAATTTCAGATGGCGACCCTCTTTTAAAATATTATGTGGATACTACAACGCATGAGATTATACTTTCTTTTTTGGGGAAAGTGCAGATGGAAGTCATTTGTGCCATCCTTGAGGAAAAATATCATGTGGAGGCAGAAATAAAAGAGCCTACTGTTATATATATGGAAAGACCGCTTAGAAAAGCAGAATATACCATCCACATAGAAGTCCCGCCAAATCCTTTCTGGGCTTCTGTCGGGTTGTCCATAGAGCCGCTCCCTATTGGAAGCGGAGTGCAGTATGAAAGCAGAGTTTCACTTGGATATTTAAACCAATCGTTCCAAAATGCGGTTATGGAGGGGGTTCTTTATGGCTGCGAGCAGGGGCTGTATGGATGGAAAGTGACAGACTGTAAAATCTGTTTTGAATATGGATTGTATTATAGTCCTGTAAGTACCCCCGCAGACTTTCGGCTGCTTTCCCCTATCGTATTGGAGCAGGCTTTAAAAAAAGCAGGGACAGAACTATTAGAGCCATATCTCCACTTTGAAATTTATGCACCGCAGGAATATCTCTCACGGGCGTATCATGATGCTCCAAGGTATTGTGCAGATATTGTAAGTACTCAGATAAAGAATGACGAGGTCATTCTGAAAGGAGAAATCCCTGCTAGATGTATTCAAGAATACAGGAACGATTTAACTTATTTCACAAATGGGCAGGGAGTCTGCTTGACAGAGTTAAAAGGATACCAGCCAGCTATTGGTAAATTTATTTGCCAACCCCGCCGCCCGAATAGCCGTATAGATAAGGTTCGGCATATGTTCCACAAGTTAGCTTAACAGCTTGCAAAAGTCATATAAAATGAGATTTGAAAGGATTAGAGACTAATTATGATGAAATGTAACTTCATGTTTGCTAAAAATTCAAAGGCATATTCTGTCTACCTGCTGTTCCGATTTGTCTGTTCCCTGGCGGTTTCTATGTCCACAGTGCTTTCCATCGTGTACCACCTGGAGGTGGTGCAGCTGGATGCTTTCCAGCTTGTCCTGGTAGGGACGGTTCAGGAGACCTCCTGCTTTCTGTTCGAGATGCCCACCGGTGTGGTGGCGGATTTGTATAGCCGTCGGCGCTCGGTGCTGATTGGAATGTTCCTCTACGGCCTGGGCTTTCTGATGGAGGGTGCGCTACCGTGGTTCGCGCCGGTTCTGCTGGCCCAGGTTGTCTGGGGTTGCGGTGATACCTTCATCACCGGCGCTCTGGAGGCGTGGATTGCCTCGGAGGAAGAGGACAAACCCATAGACAAGGTGTTCCTGCGGGGCAGTCAAATGGGGCAAATCGGCGGCGTTCTGGGCGTGGTGCTGGGCACACTGCTGGGAAACATAAACCTGCAAATGCCTCTCATCTTGGGGGGCAGTTTGTGCTTGTTGTTGGGGCTGGTGATGGTTCGCATCATGCCAGAAACCAACTTCTCCCCTGCTATTGAGGAACGGCAGGGCTTGCTTAAAGACTTTGTCTGCCTGTTCAAGCTCAACCTGGGCTTTGTGAAAGGCGCACCTGTGTTGCTGGCGCTCTTAGCAATCACACTATGCGGGGGACTTGCCAGTGAAGGCTTTGACCGGCTCTCCACCGCTCATTTTCTGGATGACACGGTAATACCCGTTATCGGGCCGCTGAACAGCGTCACTTGGTTCGGTGTTATCAGTCTTATCGGCAGCGGCTTAGGTATTCTGGCTTCTCAGTTGCTCATCGCCCGCATGGAGAAAAAAGGGACTGTCAGCCGAACCAGTGTGGTCATGTCCACCAGCGCCGGGTATATCCTGTTCCTGGTTCTCTTCGCGGTGGGGCGGAGCTTTTGGTTCATGTTGTTGGTGTTCCTGCTGGCGGGGCTTATGCGCACCATCAAGGAGCCTGTGCTGGCCGCCTGGATGAACGACCATGTGGATGAGAAAATGCGCGCCACAGTCTTTTCCACCAGCGGACAGCTGGACTCTTTCGGGCAGATCATCGGCGGGCCTATTGTGGGGCTGGTAGCCCAGCAGGTGTCCATACCCTGGGGGCTGGTCTGTACCGCTTTCCTGCTGTTGCCCGCGCTGTTCTTAGTGCCGGTGGCGGGAAAGAAGCGGGATTGATATGGCATAGTTAAGTTTACTGACGAGCGGGAGATTACTTCCGCTCGTCTTCATTTAGTAGCGCAAAATTTGAGGACTCTTTATTTCCTTATTCGGTATAGCGGAGGCGGCTGTCAATTCGACATAATTTTCTTGTGATACTTTACCGTACATGAGCATTTGTTTCGTATTTGAAAGAACAAACTCACCAAATAAAAAAAACGATATTCGGGTGGGTTATTTTGTTATACCCTAAATTACCCTCTGAATTTGTTTTTAAATTTGGAGGGATTTTTTTATGTCCTTTTTTCGGGCAGTTATCTATCTGCTCATACGAAGCAAAATTTATCAATACATAGCATATCAGAGAACGGCAGGAAACCAGTTAAAAAAATTTCTGCCAGTGCAGCGGTACTTCTCACCTTGAAAGTAGAAGTACAATCTCCATACAACAGAATTTGTATTTCTTATAACCGTAAAGGTCACAGAGCCTTTGCGGTTTTTCTTTTGTCGATTTTTGTTGGAAAGTGCCGTAGGGCTGTTTCTGATATGCGGTGTCGTTCTCCGCCTCTCCATCTGGATTTTTTACATTTCAAAAATTCAGATGGGAGGTATTTATGGTGAAATATGCACCAAGAAAGGTATATATCAGAGAAAGTGGCGGCTATGTGGAATTATCCTACACGGAGTTCTGCCGTTGCAGGGAATCCGACCAGACCTATATGGACAAGCTGTTTATCCCCATTCAAGGCTGTCTGCTTGAAGTCGTGAGGGAGCAATACACAGACTTCTACCGTGACAAAGAGACCCTGATAAAATAAACATTGAGTGGTTTTTGTGGCACAATCAAAGAAGATATTTCCATACGGGACAGATTGCGATTTGTCTGCTTTACCTCTATGATGATAAATGGTTGCTGACAACAATTAAGAGAATTACAAAAGAGATAGATGTCGTTGATGATGTTGGGTTTGAAGCTGAGGAAATTGAAGAATATCGAAAGTATTATGGCAGATTAGTTTTGAAGTATCACAATACGAAGCGTGGTATGGGAAGAACTTATGAGTCAATGATGGAGGAACTGGAAGTAATAGAAATTCTTTCTACTGCTTATGATGGTGACGAATTTCCGGGTTATGAGAACATAAGATTGAGTTTTTCACAACTGGAAACGATTATTCGGAATAAACGCAGCGGCTGGCTTGATGCTTTGAGAAATCAAAAAGCAGTTTATCTTATAACTGACACCAGCAACGGAAAAATGTATGTTGGCTCGGCAACTGCTCAGTATGGAATGTTGCTTCAAAGGTGGACTAACTATATAGACAATGGTCACGGTGGAAATATCGAGTTGAAACATTTAGTTGACACTAAGGGATTTGACTATGTCAAAGAAAATTTCCAGTATTCGGTTTTAGAAAACTATAATGCACGAATGGATGACAACTATATATTAGGTCGTGAAAAGTGGTGGAAAGATACTCTTTGCACAAGACAATTCGGATATAATAAGAACTGATAAAAATTAGACCGTCAGATCTCATTCGAGACTTGACGGTCTTATATTTTTTTACTGTATTTAAGAAAATCGTTTTGGTGTTCCTGTTTGCGAAGTTGATAGCCTTGTGCAATCAGCGTATCTACTTTCAGAGCAATTAGGTTTATGTCAGAACACATTGCCCGTGCAATCTGCTGAATGTCATAGCCGTTTTCAATGTATTCCAAAATGGTGTCGTCCGGGAGCGAAGCCTGAGAAGCGAAGATATTTGCTTCATACTCCATACGGTTCTCTCTCATATCAAAGATGTTGAACTCTTTGAACCCGCCAACAGCAACCGCTTCTTGCCTGTGTAGAACATCGTGCCCGATTTCGTGCCATAGCACTATCTGCTCCACGACCGGGTGCATACCGTTTTTAAGAAAAACAAAGCGGTTCTTCAGAATAACCTTGTATGCTCCACGCTGCTTGTCAAAATTCCGGTAGATGATATTGATACCAAGCTCTTTTGCGACCTTGTACGGGTCACGAGTACCGCAACGGTCAATGAGCTTGTTTACGATTTTCACAATCTCAGCCGTAGTGTAATACCCCAATCCGGCTCACCTCCCATATTATAGTATATCGGATATTAACCCTATAATAAATTATAAACTATTATGTGTCCCATATATTGGACTTAGTTCACTTTGAGGATTACTCGTCTTTGCGGTATTTCTTCGGGGTGTATTTTTTATTGTTCTTCTTTGCAATAAGATATGCTTCCTGAATAGCGTCAACCATTTCACGCATATCCTCGTCAGCCATTTCGCCGCCGGCAAACAGACCGGTAACTTCTGCAAGCAACTCCTGAGCCTGTCTTGCCCCTCTGCGTCCGTATTTATCCTCTACATCGGCGATGAAAGCGTCATCCTCAGACAGCAGATAATTCACATTTACATTTAATGCTTCTGCCAGCTTCTTGTATCTTTCCGTTCCTCTCGGACGGGATTTATCATTTTCATAAGAACAAATTACACGTCGGGTTACGCCTATTTTTTCAGCCAATTCATCCTGATTAAGACCGAGTTTAGTCCTCTCAGCTTTGACTTTTTCACCGAATGTCATCTTTGATTTCACTCCTTAAAAGAATATTTACAGTTTAACTTCTCATTTACTCTTGACAAGTACACTTAAACTGCGTATAATAAGAAACAGGAAGTTGAACTACTCATAGTTTACACTAAACTTCCCAAAATGTCAAGGGGGGTTCAAAAAATGTTACGAAGCATACTTCATTGTGATATGAACAACTTCTATGCCAGCGTCGAATGTATGCTCGACCCCGCATTGAAGAAATATCCGATTGCTGTCTGCGGCTCTGTGGAGGAACGACACGGTATCGTGCTTGCGAAGAACTATAAAGCAAAGGCTTTTGATGTGAAAACCGGGGACGCAGTATGGCAGGCTAAACAGAAGTGCAAGGACTTGGTTGTAGTACCGCCCCATTATGAGGAGTATATCAAATACTCAAAGCTTGCGAGAAGCGTTTATGAGCGATATACAGACCAAGTAGAACCGTATGGTATGGACGAATGTTGGCTGGATATTAGCGGGACGGAAAGCCTTTTCGGTTCGCCGGAAAAGGTGGCAAATGAAATTCGTGAAACGATGAAGTTTGAACTCGGTTTGACGATTTCTGTGGGTGTTTCCTTTAATAAGATATTTGCGAAGCTCGGCTCGGATATGAAGAAACCGGACGCAGTAAGCGTAATTCCAAAGGACACATTCAGAGAAAAGATTTGGGGACTTCCTGCCGCTGACCTGCTCGGTGTAGGACGGGCAACCCAGCGAGTGCTTGACAGCTATTGTATTCGTACCATCGGGGATTTAGCGAATACCGACCCTGAGTTCTTACGCAGAAGATTAGGAAAGAACGGAGTAGTTTTATGGAACTATGCCAATGGTAACGACCTTTCCCTTGTTGCCAAGAAAGACTTCGTTTCTCCTATAAAAAGCGTAGGACACGGTATAACAACGGTAGCAGACTTAGAGAAACCGGAGCAGGTGTGGCCCGTGTTTCTCGAGTTAACCCAAGACATCGGACACAAGCTCCGTGTTCACGGACTGAGTGCAGAAGGTGTCGCAATACATATTAGAGACAACACACTCAATACAAGGCAATGGCAGACGAAGATTGCACTTCCTACACAGTCTCCGATGATTATTGCAAAGACCGCTTTTCAGTTGTTTGAAAAAAGATATGGGTGGAATAACCCTATCCGTTCTGTGACGGTACAAGCCATAAATCTTATTCCACAAGACACGCCCCGTCAAATAGATATGTTTATGGACGCCGCCAAGCAGGACAAATTGGAGAGAATGGAAAAGTGTGTTGAAGAAATCAGACGGCGTTTCGGAAAGGACAGCATAAGGAATGGGGTTCTTTGTCAGAACCTGCGGCTACCACCGGAAAAAGCCGAAATCACTATGCCGACAGGTATGGTTGGTTAAGGAGGTCTTAATGTGATTGACGAAAAAGAGGTTACGGCTTATGTTACGATACCCGACTGCTTTTTGCAGGGGTGCAGCGAAGATATTGTTATCTTCCGTGCGGACGGCGGAAACCATTTTACCGACTACGGTATATATGAAGGAATGTTCCTGTTCTTTGACCGAAAAAAACGCTTTAAGAAAGGAAGGCTTTCCTGTTACATCAATACTGCCGGAGATGACCGACCCAAGTACAGGGTGTCGGATAAGAACATCGACGGATACAAGCACTTGGGAAGATTAGTTTTGACTTTGAGAAATTACGAGGTATAAAAATGGAATCCGATAGAAGAAAAGTTTATGTTGAAGTAAATGTAACACACAGACCTGATGGAACGGCTCGTCCGAATTTCATCAAGTTTGAGAATGATGAAAAATATGAGATAGACCGTGTAATTCAGAAATGCCGTGCGGCTTCCACCAAAGTCGGAGGAACCGGTATCCGCTACACGGTACAAATTTGCGGCAAGCCCACATTTCTGTTCGACGAAGAAAACGGAAAGTGGTTTGTAGAAGCAAAATCCTAATGGTAGGAGGTTTTGTAACTTGAAACATTTATCGAGATTTGACATCGAAGCGATTGCCGACAAATATGTTCAGGCATATATGGCACTTCCCGATGTCCGTAACACACAAATATACAGAATTGACCCGGAGCTTCTCTTGGAGAAGGTTCTCGGATTGAATGTCGAATACCAGCACCTATCTTATGACGGTAGTATTCTCGGAATGACCTCATTTACGGAAATGGGTGTTCAGGTATTTGAAGATGATGATAACGAAGCCTTTTTCTTTTTGGACGGAAAAACCGTTCTCGTGGAAAAGGACTTGAACTTTGACAGCAAGCTGAAAGGCAGAAAGAATTTCACCTTAATGCACGAGGGCAGCCATCAGATATTTAAGATGTTGTTCCCGAATGATTACGGTGTGACACAGAAATCTGCCGGAGTACATTATTACAAGGCAAATTCCGAGAGGAATAAGCCAATATCTGATTGGGAGGAATGGCAGGCAAACACGCTCGGAGCTGCTATTCTTCTTCCTGAAAACCTCATAATACAAGGAATGTATCTGTTCAGTCTCGGCGAAAAGATTGAATGCCTGAACAAGATATACTATCCGAGTGTATATAAAAGGTTTGACGCACTTGCGGATTTTTTAGGGTGTTCCAAAAAGGCTCTTGCCATACGAATGAAACAGCTCGGACTTTTGAAAAAGGAGTATCTTGATAATCCTTTTGATTTGGTTACGGTTTATCCGGAGGTGAGCGAGCTATGAAATCGTTGGAACAAAAGATAATCGTAAGGTGCAAAAACTGTGGCTGGCGTATTTTTGACAAGGTAACAATGACAACAGGCGTTATTGAACTGAAATGTCCGAACTGCCACAGAGTAGTAGAGGTTGACTTGTCCCTCCGCAAAGGAACGGTCAAGTACAGATTAACAAGAAGTAGTAACAGAGCGAACAATTAAATATCGGACAGATGTACCGAGCCACGAGTCCTTGAGCGAAAGCTCTTGAGTCATCAAATTGCCGGACGCTGAGAATTAAGGGATAGAAATATCCTAATGTTCTTGGTGTCCGGCTTTTTTGTCGCTCCCGAAAGGAGCAAGACCGTGACATATAAGTGGCTGGCATATATCGCCAAGTATCCGTAATCTCCGAATTTTTGATTTCAACCAAATTCAAAAATTCAAATTTAAGGAGATTACGACAATGACAAAACTTACATTAGAACAACAGGAATTATTATTTGCGAACGACTGCAAACTCATCAATCTGCGGTATGAATACCACGGTTACACCGGCACGGAGAAATGGGCGATTGTAACAGAACTGGCGGAAGAAGAATTGTGGGTTAAATACCCTGATGTTATCCGTCGGTACACTCCGTTCATTCTGCTTTCTATGGCTCAGGGCGAAGTGATTGACGAGTCATACAGAAACAACGATAAGTACGAAAAGCGAGCAAAAAGAACAATCGATGTGTACGGGTATGAAGATGACATCTCTGAACAATTCCACCGGGAACTGATTACTCCGTTTGTTGACCCGTTTGAGCAAGCGGAAGAAGAACGGATTGAGGAAGAAAAGGAACAGCTTCGCCAGTTAGAAATTGCAAAAGTCAGAAAGGTATTGGAAATGCTGAAACCTGTTCAGAGAGAACGACTGATAAAAGCGATTTTGTTAGGTATGAGTTCAAGAAAAATTGCAAAGGAAGAAGGAGTATATTACAGCGTTGTAGATAAGTCGATTGCTGCCGCAAGAAAAAATTTCAAGAAATTTTATGAAAATCTCTGATTTTGGGTGTGCATTTTGACCCCCTTTGTCCAAATGAGTGAAGGGGTTATTTCAAATCCGGATACGAAATGCACTTTCAAGACTAAATGAACAGAGAGGTTATACATATATGCAGAGAAAAGAAATTCAGCGTGGAGATTTATTCTACTACGATTTTGGAAAAAGAGAGGGGTCTGTCCAGTCGGGAGAGAGACCTGTAATGGTAATTCAGGCGGACAACTTTAATGCAAATGCTCCGACAATTATTGTTGCGGCTGTTACGGCTGTGATGAAAAAGAAGTATCTTCCTTCACACATCATTTTGGGTGAGGACTTCGGTCTGAAGAAGCCGTCAATGGTTCTTCTTGAACAGATACAGACCGTCAATAAGGATGAACTGACAGACTACATTGGTTCGGTAAACGATGAAAGGCTTTGGAAGCAAATTAACGCAGCTCTTAAAAAGACTTTCGGTTTATGGATTTACAACACAGACAGAAACGGAGATGTTCGCTGCTTATGCCCCAAGTGCCTGAGCGACTATATCCACGACCCAAACTATGTTGTCAGGCGTCTTGACCCGTTTGCGAAAAGCAAAGACCACTGCGATAAGTGCAATAACAGCGGTTGGGATTACATCGTTTATGACAAACGCACCTCGGTCAAAGGAAAGGGGTGCAGAAATGTCTAAACAAATCAGGAACAAGTTCAAATATGATATTCCGATTTATCACAGACCTATTATTTCCGTTGACGAAGCGACAGCTTATTCAGGAATAGGCAGAACCAAATTGTATGAGTTGACCACAATGGAAAATTGCCCCTTTGTAATTTGGGTAGGGACACGAAGGGTGATTAAAAGAAAATCATTTGTTGAGTATCTTGAAAGGCAATACTCAATTTAGCCTAAATGTCAAGTATGCGATGAGTCAATTCGCATCATTGGCTCATCGCAATTTTTCCAGTATCCTTTATGGCAGAAACGGCAAGGAGGTCATAGAGATGTCGGAAAAAAGAGCAACAAGAGTCAGGAATAAATATAAGTATGATGTTCCTTTATGGCACAGACCCATACTGTCTGTGGCAGAGGCTACCGAGTATTTTGGAATAGGCAGCAACAAGATATATGAATTGACAGAAAAAGAAAACTGCCCATTTGTTATTTGGATAGGTTCAAGGAGAGTTATTAAGAGAACTGCATTTGAACGATTTCTTGAAAAACAGTATTCGATTTAGGTAGGAATGGAGGAAATAGAAATGGCAGAGAATAAAAAGCAGTTTGAAATTCCGTTGTATGAAAAGCCTTTTCTTTCGATAGAAGAAGCGTCTGTATATACGGGAATCGGCAGAGACAAGTTATACGAACTTACAAATCCGGAAGATTGTCCTTTCGTTTTATGGATTGGCAATCGCCGAATGATTAAGAGAAGGGTTTTTGATGAGTACGTTGAAAAATGCTACTCAATATGATGGGAGGTGTTAGTAATGGACAATAAAGAAACGGCAGAGCATTTTAGAAGCAGGAGTTCAGAAGTACCTTTATGGCACAGACAGAATATCTCAGTAGAAGAAGCCAGTGGGTACACAGGACTTGGAAGAGACACGATATATTCTCTCACGCAGGAAGATGACTGTGACTTTGTATTAAAAGTCGGACACAGAACGATGATAAAGCGAAAAAAGTTCGAGAATTATTTGGAAAACCTTTCGTCGATATAGGAGGTGCTTTAGGTGTTAAGAGTTATTAGTGAAGAAATCACTGCTTACAGAAGGCAGATTGATGAAAGAAAAAATGATTTACCACTATGGGAACGAAAAGTCCTTACTTGTGATGAAGCAGCCGCATATTCCGGAATTGGTATTAGAAGGCTGAGAAAAATGGCATTGGCAAAAGGGTGTCCGTTTGCTATTGCAAATGGTACACAGATTTTGATAGCAAGAGAAAAGTTTGACGCTTATATGGATAAAGCGGAAAAGGTTTAGGAGGAAAATAAAATGGCAAAGACAAAAAGACGAGATAAATCAAGAGTGGTTCTCCGTACAGGAGAATCACAACGTGCAGACGGTACATATCATTATAGTTGGACGGATGCAAATCGCAAAAGGCGTTATGTATATGCCAAGACACTCGATGAGCTTCGCTACAAAGAGGAGCAGATTGAAAAAGATAAAAAAGACGGCATAAAGGCAGAAGCTCGATATACTACCCTCAATGATATGTATGAGCTTTGGAAAGACTTGAAACGAGGTCTTAAAAACAATACCTTTGAAAACTATAAGTATATGTATGAGACATTCGTTCGTAATCAAATTGGCTCAAAGACGGTATCTTCTTTGAAAAAGACAGATATTAAAAGGTTCTATAATTACCTTGCAGATGAAAGACATCTAAAACCGGCGACTATTGACAATATCCATACGGTTCTTCATCAGATTTTGGATATGGCAGTTGATGATGATTATCTCAGAAATAACCCTTCCAATAATGTGCTGAAAGAGTTAAAGCAGTCCCATTGTTTTCAAACGGAGAAACGCAGAGCCTTAACGAGACCGGAACAGGAATTATTTTTGAGCTATCTGAAGAATACACCGTCTGCAAGTTTGTGGTATCCAATTTTTGCGGTGTTGGTTGGAACGGGACTTCGTGTTGGTGAAGCAACGGGTCTCAGATGGTGCGACATTGATTTGGACGAAGGAATTATCAATGTTAATCATACGCTGGTATATTATGACCATAGAACCGACGGTAGTAAGCGTGGCTGCTATTTTAATATCAATACCACGAAAACGCCGGCTGGCAAACGCCAAGTCCCGATGTTGGATTTCGTCAAAGAAGCATTCCTTATGGAAAAAGAAAGACAGGAGCTTCTTGATATTCATTGTGAAGCTGTTGTAGACGGATATACTGATTTTATCTTTCTTAACCGTTTTGGACAACCGCAACATCAGGCAACCCTTAACAAAGCAATCCGTCGTATTATCCGTGACTGCAATGATGAACAGTTTCTGAAAGATGAAAATGCAAAGGTTTTGCTTCCGCATTTTAGTTGCCACTCATTAAGGCATACATTCACGACAAGAATGTGTGAAGCAGGGGTTAATGTAAAGGTTATTCAGGATACGCTTGGACACAAAGATATTTCTACAACCCTTAATATTTATACCGATGTGACGAAGGAGTTAAGGAGGTCTGAATTTGAAGGTCTTGACTCGTACTTCAAAAATGAGTATAATAAGGCGAATGAAGTATTATAAACTGCTCGTTTTCGTGGGCATTAGATTTACATCATTTACACCAATTTCTACAAATAATGCTGCTCCGAGGGTGTACGTTTAGGAGATAGGAAAGTCTAAAAATGGGCTTCAAACAACATATCAGTAGAACTTGGCAGATGATAGAACAGCAAGTGAATGATGTACCATTTCGTCCCGACAATGAAACCGCTTGATTCGGACAAGAAGTATGACAAGCCGGTTCAGACTGCTGCAGAGGAAGCAACGGAAGAAAAGGCTGCTCCCGAAGTAATCGACTTCTCAAAGGTCGAGATCGAGCCGCTGTTCAAGGAATATGTTGACTTTGATACATTTTCAAAGTCGGATTTCAGAGCAGTTAAGATCAAGGACTGCGTAGCCGTTAAGAAGTCGAAGAAGCTTCTTCAGTTCACACTTGACGACGGAACAGGCGAGGACAGAACGATCCTCAGCGGTATTCACGCTTATTATGAGCCTGAGGAGCTTATCGGCAAGACCTGTATCGCAATCACAAATCTTCCGCCGAGAGCTATGATGGGCATTGATTCCTGTGGTATGCTTCTCAGTGCTATTCATGAAGAAGAAGGCGAAGAAAAGCTTCATCTTCTGATGGTAGATGACCACATTCCGGCAGGTGCAAAGCTCTATTAAGATGATGTAAAGATGTACCGTTTTACCAAATAGACGGGACGTACTTCATTTGATAAAAAACTAAAAAAACAGCGATTTACATCAAACTTACATCAATTGATGCAGAAATCGGTGCAAGCAAGAAAAAATCGCATAATTAGTGCAATGAGTGGGCAATTCCAATCGGAGTTGCCCATTTTTAAAACAAACAGAAATACAAATCGAAAGTTATAAAGGAGAAACAAAATGAGTACAAAAAAAGCAATTGGCACATCATTTGTTGCCATATTTATTTTAATAATCACACAGATTATTGCACAATCCATTGCAAGTATGTTTGTTATAATAAAAATTCCAACTGGCATTTGTAATATTATCGCTGGAATTATATATGCTGGATTGACATATCTTATTTTGAAAATGTTTATTAGCAAAATTATTAAATTGCCGACTTCGGATTTCGGAATGCCTAAATTTGCTATTAAAATAAGATGGATTTTAATAGCTGTATTATTACCATTTGTTATAAAAGGAAGTTATCTTTTAATATTCAACGGTAAGTATGTATCCTCAAATATGAATGGAAATCAGATGTTCATTACTTTAAGTGCAGGGGTTGCATTTACCGGAATAGCGGCTGGATTTGTTGAAGAAATGGTGTTTAGAGGAGTTATACTTAATGCATTAAAGAAAAGATGGAATATTAAGGTGGCTGTAATTGTTCCATCAATGTTATTTGGTATTGTACATGTTCTTGGACAGGATTTTTCAATAGGCAGTTATTTATTAGTAATTATCGCTGGAACGATGGTAGGCGTTATGTTTTCGATGATTGCAATAGAAAGTGGTTCAGTTTGGAATAGTGGAATAGTTCATGCTATCTGGAACGTTGTGATTATTGGTGGAGGATTAGCTATTGGGGAAAAAATGGATAAATATTCTATAATGACATATGTACTTAATTCAAAAAATTTCGCCATCACAGGTGGAGAATTTGGAATTGAATCATCTGTTATTTCATTGTTCGGATACATAATAGTTGCTGGTATAGCATTTTTTATGATTAAATCAAGAAAAAATTGATATAATAGGTTTGAAAATATGAAGCTATAAGGTACTTGTCAAATTCAAGTTTGCCAACTTGCCCTTTGAGAGAGGAGAAATCCTTTTCTCAAAGGGCTTTTTATTTTTTTTTCTTGACAGCTAACGATTATTAGCCTATAATATAGCTAATGAACATTAGCTTGGAGGATTTATGAAACAGGTAGATACAAAACAGAGAATATTATCGGAGTCGCTTCGGCTGTTTTCCGAGAACGGTTATGATGCGGTGTCCGTTGCCGAGATTGCGTCGGCGGTCGGAATCAAAGCACCGTCGCTGTATAAGCATTATAAAAGCAAGAGGGATATTTTTGACAGCATTTTGAAAAAAATGAGCGAGGCGGACGGCTTTTACGCCGATGAAAATGATATGCCGAATGTTGATGACGATTATAACAATGTTTCGCTTGAAAGCATAAAAACATTTAGCGTTGCCATGTTTAAGCATTGGACAGATGATGAATTTGCTGCCCGATTTCGCCGAATGCTTTCGCTTGAACGGTTCAAAAATTCTGAGATGGCGGAGCTTTACAAAAGCTATATTTCAAGCGGTCCGCTTGATTATATGAAAGAAGTTTTTGCCGGAATGAATTATTCCGAGAACGATGCCGGACAGCTTGCTTTAAGCTTTTACGGACCGATGTTTATGCTTTATACCGTTTATGACGAATCGGAAAACAAGAAAGAAATTGTTTCGCAGGCAGAGATGCATATTAACAAATTTATTGATGATTTAAGGGAGAAATCACTATGAAATATATTTTAAGCAAAAAATACGAAACACCGGAGCTTATGGAAAAAATCATGGGACCGAACCCGATAAAGCTCGAAGAGGAGCTTATGCTCGGAAACAAAATTCCCGACGGATCCGTTGTCTGTGACCTCGGAAGCGGACGGGGATTGACATCTGTTTTTCTCGCCAAGGAGTACGGCTTCAAGGTCTATGCAGCCGACCTTTGGAGTGATCTCGAGGAGAACAAAAAGTTCTTTGAAAGCATGGGTCTGACCGAGGAACAAATAATTCCCGTCAAAGCGGACGCCGAAAATCTTCCGTTTGAAAAAGACTTTTTTGACGCAGTTGTTACGACGGATTCCTATAATTATTTCGGCAGAAATTCGGGATATCTTGACGAAAAGCTTCTTCCGTTTGTAAAAAGCGGTGGATATATCTATATCTCGATTCCCGGAATGAAAAAGGACTGCCACGACGATCTTCCGAAGGAGCTTTTGCTGTCATGGACGCCCGAACAGCTCGACTATATGCATGATGCTGTTTACTGGAAAGCAATGGTTGAGCAATGCGTCGGTGCAGAGCTTATTGAAATAGGAGAGATGGAATCCAATGACGAGGTTTGGGCCGATTGGCTGAAGCAGGATAACGAATATGCCGTAGGCGACAGAAAATCAATGGAAGCCGGCGGCGGAAAATATCTTAACTTTATAAAGATTGTTTTAAGAAAGAAATAAGCAATGAGAGGGGCGCCGTGCTCCTCTTTTTGTTCTTTTAAAACAAATACAAAATCCTTATCTTCTGTTGTAATTCGACAAAAACAATGCTATGATATTATCAGTTAATTAATCGGAGATGACGGTTATGTGGATTGTTTTTGCGTTCGGCTCGGCTCTGTTTGCCGGATTGACGTCAATTCTTGCAAAGTGCGGTATTAAAAAGACAGATTCAACCGTTGCAACCGCAATCAGAACAATAGTTGTGCTTCTTTTCTCATGGCTTATGGTATTCATTGTCGGCTCGGAGGGCGAGATAGGCTCGATTACGCCGCATACGTTGATTTTCCTTGTGCTTTCGGGTCTTGCGACTGGTGCAAGCTGGCTATGCTATTTCAAGGCATTGCAGCTCGGAGATATAAATAAGGTTGTGCCGATTGACAAGTCAAGCACCGTTTTAACAATTCTGCTTGCGGCAATTCTTCTCGGCGAGGGGATAACTCTTTACAGCGGAATCGGAATTGCGCTCATCGCTGTCGGAACATTTCTGATGATAGAGAAGAAAGACGTTAAGTCCGATATCCCGAAAAACAAGCGTTGGATAATCTATGCGCTCGGCTCAGCGGTTTTTGCGAGCCTTACGGCGATACTCGGCAAGATCGGCATTTCCGATGTCGAATCAAATCTCGGAACGGCAATCAGAACGGGCGTTGTACTCGTAATGTCATGGATCATGGTATTTGTTACGGGCAAGCAGAATAAAATTAAGGTCATTTCGAAAAAGGAACTCGGCTTCATCTGCCTTTCGGGCCTTGCGACCGGCGGAAGCTGGCTTTGCTATTACAAGGCTCTTCATGACGGACCGGCGAGCGTTGTCGTTCCGATTGACAAGCTCAGCATATTTGTCACGATACTTTTCTCATACATAGTTTTCCGTGAAAAATTATCAAAAAAGACAGCCTTCGGACTTTTTCTCACCGTCGGCGGAACGCTTTTAATGCTGGTGAAATAATTTTGATATTGATAATTAATAAAGAACCTGTCGCTGTTAATCGGCGGCAGGTTTTCTGATTTTGTCAATAAAATATTTTCATTAAAAATTAATGGAATTTTAAATCTTTTTTAGATTTATTTTTAAAAACCATAAAAAAGTCAAAAATAAGTGGCAAAATCGAAAAAAAGACTTGAAAAAATGATAAAAACGTGATATTATTAATCCAATAATAGATAATTTTTTTCTTATGTTGGTAAATTTTATATAAATATCACTAAATGTTGTTCCGGCGATATAACAATATAAGAATAATTTAGAATCGGAGGTAATAAAAATGTTGAAGAAATTCGGCAGAAAAGCACTGAGTCTTTTATTGGTCTTTGTGCTTGTGGCGACGACCTTTTTCATCTTTGACCCGAGCATTTTGCTCCCGAAGTCAAAGGCCGTTGTCGATGTCAAGAAGTTGGTTAACACCGTTGAACCGACTGTAAAGTTCTATGTACCGGAGGCGATTTATCTCAATCCGGTGGTTGGTACAGGCTCCAAGCCGTATTCCTTCCAGTATTTTATCGACAGCGATGAGAACGGAACGCTTCGCAGAAGCGCAACGCAGACAACAGGTACGGTTTATTTCACATGTTCTGCGGCTTGTACATCTATTACTATAAATTGGGGCGATTCGGTATCTCCTAATGTGACGGAAAACACCCGCACCAATCAGATAGTAAAGCAAACGATCACAGGCGGTACTACGTCCGTAAGGGATGGCAGAGTCAAGGTCACGGCAACCTATGTTGTCGATGGCAAGCCTCACTATGCCTATGCATATACATATATGTATTATCCCGATCTTGACCTTTTGACAGGTGTTGCCGGTTCTTATGTTTACAAATCATCAATCGGTAATGAACCGAAGCTTTCAGCTTTTGCTTTCATTACGGGTGTTCATAAAGTCGGTAACACAACGACATATAACGACACCGAGCGTGGCGTAAGTAACTACTATGATCAGTACAATATTAACTCATCAAAGGGTGCATACGGTCTTTCTCCGTTGATTCCGGGCTGGGCAAGCGTTTGGAGCGGCGGCGAACTTGGAACAGGACCTGCCGGCGCATTGTTCAAAACAGCGGATGGCGATGCAAATATTTACGATCGTGATACCATCTACGGCGAAAGAACTACAAGTCTGAACAGTGCCTTTATTGAGCAAGGTAACGGTGGCGTATATTTCCATAACAGAGACAGAGGCGGCACAAGCAGAACCTTTGGCAGTACCAACCTTGCTTGGGGTACTCTATTTGTAGATACAAGCCGTGTCACTAACTTTAATCAAATTCCTAACCTTCGTGGTGGCTTTATCGTTCATCGTTATGACAGTTCAGGCACTAAGGGTAAGCTTACAAGCTTCCAGTCAACTGATGGTTCAATTACTATTATGTCAGAGATTGATTATCGTAATGGCGACGGTAAGGGCTACGGTATGACATCTGCGGAAGCATTATCAGGTGCCCCTATGAACAAGGACTACACTATGGAGTCCTACTTTAACTATGAAAGAAAGAATTCAAGCGGTGTTCATCTCAGATTTGACTTTGGACTTAAGGTAAGAGCAGTCAGCAAGGCTTCCTTACGTTCAGCTTACAGAGCAGCGATTGAAAACGGCTGGCAGTCCGCAACTGCGGCGAATAACGGCTGGTCGTCCTCTGTTCAGAGCCAGTGGGTTTCGGCATACAACAGCTTCGCTTCCGCTCTTGATACCGCAGGTACAGTCCTCGGTAAGCCCTATGCAACGGCTTCGGAAATAAGCTCCGCACTTTCAACTCTCAATTCAAGAGTTTATTCGTGTAATTCAATTATTAATGCTAATTTTAAAGCAGGAATTGATACCGATATGTTGGCTCCGTCATACACTTTCTATGTTCCCGAAACAATTTATCTTGCTCCGTCAACAAGCGCAACAAAAACGTTTAAGTACTATGTTGACCGTGAAAACTCAGTTAACAGCTCGCTGAGAAAAGGCGAGAACACAAGCGGTAACATTTACTTTAAATGTGATAAGGCGTCTTCAATCAAAAGTCTTACCCTGAGTGACTGCTCGTCTGTCTCAATCGGTGCAACGACTTCATCGAGCGGAACGCTTTCTACTAACGTTAGTGCAGGTTCGCTTTCCGCAGGTCTCAATCCGGGAGAAAAAAAGCTTCTTACGTGGACTATTGTCTATGTTGCGGACGGCGTTGAATACACAGCAAATGCATATACTGTCGCTTATGCACCCTGGCCGACTGTTATTTCCGCTTCTTCACAGGGTCGAAACGAACACTCCGGCAGTAAAAGATCATATATTATGCAGACAACCTGGATTTCGGGTATTCATTCGGTTATTGATAACGGAAGCGGTTCTGATGGAAGCGGTGTTTATAAATACAGCCCTATCATTTCGTCATCATCTATTCCAACAGGTGCTGAAAGAAATATGGGTAATCTGTTTAACGAGGGCACAGGAGGAAGCGGATTTTGGAAATCAAACGATAATGCAACGTGTTACGGAGGACGAGGTGCTCTACTCGTTGATACTAGCCGATACTCATATTATTATCAAGTTCCCAATTTGAAAGTCGGTTTGGATTTTAACATTGTTCATGGTAACCATGATTCAAATACAACGGATCTTGGCATCTTTACCGAAGGATCGTCTGAACAAACAACAAATTTAGGTTCTAAGCAAACAGGTAATGACCAGAATTCATATCCTCGCCAAATATATAATTTGAATTTAGGTAGTCGATACATAGGTTCAACAAATGAAAACCTTGTTGTTCGAGGAAAAACAAGGTTCAGAAACAGCGGTGGTGGTTCTTCACATGAAAGTGTATCGTATGTATATCTTAATGTAACAAAGGTTAACAAGTCTTCTCTCAGAAACTCATATAATACTATATTGTCAAAGGGCTACCAGAAGTCATGGTACACCTCCGATACATGGGACAAATACGAAAAAAAGCTTAAGGAAGTCGCTTTGCACCTCGGTGACCCGACATCTAAGGATACATCGGGTATTACGGATCTTCAGGGATTCCAGGACGGACTTGTCCGTAACTCAAACGGCAAAACGACAGCCCTTCATCTTCGTGACGGTTCTTCCGCAGACTATAACGGAAAAACTGGCTCGGCTATTATAGGCACAACAACCGAGTCTATGAGCTACACCTACGGAGATACCGTATACGGTTATTATAATGAAATTCCCGGCTTTACGGCAAGCAGATACTCCGTAACTTACGGCTCAACAACAAAGACGAGCGGCGTTCCGCAGGACAGCACACACAATAATTACTATTATATTAAGAACGCTGCGACCTCAAATGTTGACTGGAAATTCTGGTACACACCCAACACCTACAACATCAAGTACGATCCCAACGGCGGTACATATAACGGAACAACGGGCTTGACCTCGTCCTCTGTTCTGTTCCAGTCAAAGTACATAGTCGGAAAGATCGGCAGTGCAACCCCTGCCAATCCGACACGTCCCGGCTGTACGTTTATGGGATGGAAGTGCAGCGCCGACGGCATGGTTTATCAGCCGGGTGCAAATATTAACTGGGAGTTCCTCGAGAATGTAACATTTACGGCTCAGTGGGAATACAACTCGATAAACCTTCGCTTTAACGAGAATCATGATAAGTTGGCGTCTAACTTGCTCGACCCGTTGGTTGACGGAACAATTTCATATGATTCAACGGCGACTATAACATCAACCAATGACGCCGGAGAAACAGTTACCACCACTAAGGCATGTAACCTTAAAATTGAAAAGCTTGACGACGGTACAATCAGAATTAACGGTACTCTTGCCGGAGGATATACTTTCGGTTTTGTTCCGATGGATTTTGAGGACGGCAAGCAATATGTCTTCAGTAACATTCATATTTCAGGCAGCCTGACTAACGGCTGTATGGTTATTGACCCGGCACTTTCAAACGGAAACAATGTTTCACCGAGAAACCAGTTTGACTTCGGCGGAAGCAACTCTAAGACCATTACCGTTGATTCAACCTATGCCGGTTATCGCTTCTGGATTTGGCATAACGACGGTGCAGGAAGCTATATGACATTCAATAACTATACGTTTAAGCCTCGTATTGAGTTAAAGAGCGACAGCACGACTGTTCCGACATCTACAACGGAGTATAACAACATCTTTGCGGATTATATTCAGTATAACACTCTTATTCAGGAGCTTCCGACACCCACCCGTACAGGATATACCTTCGACGGCTGGTACACTCAGGCGAACGGCGGCACAAAGGTAAAGGTAGGCGACCGTCTTCTCTACAGCGACTGGAATCTCAACAACACCAGTCAGACCCTCTACGCTCATTGGACTATCAATAAATATAAACTCATGTATGAGAATGAGTTTGACTTTGATAATTTCAAATTCAGCATGGCGAATCCTCCTGTGACTAACACAAATTCGCCAATTACAATAAATGAGCATGAAAATTCAATTCAGTTTACATCTCGAAAGAGAGCCGACGGAGTAACCGATGACTTTACTCCGACTGGTCAGAATTATACTTCTGCCGAAACCGGCTACATGACTCTTGTTCCGGGTCATACCTATGAGATTTCATATAGCTATACTGTTGATAAGGCGGCGAGCCTGAACTGCTATATATTCTCATATACATCAACTTCATCAACGTCATGGAGCACGGAGTACGGAAATAGCGGCACAGGTACATATTATAACGTCGGCGTTGCTCCGTCGGGAGCGACAACCGGCACTATGACGGGACATTATACCGTTCCGCAAGGCAGACCTTATGCAAGACTGCGTTTCGGTTCAACTACCGAGGGGGTTACTGTCAAATTTTCTGATATCTGCGTCCGTGATCTCACCGATCCGATGAATTACAGAGGTAAATCAGGCGGCGACGGCAAGGAAAATTCTCTCAATAAGAAGTTTGATAACGTAACCTATAAAACAACTCAGAGCCCGCTCGCAACAATAACTCGCCAGGGCTATACATTCAACGGCTGGTATGAGAGCGAAAATACGTCAAACGGCAACGGCTACGGCACTCAGTTTACTACCTCAACCGCCATGCCGGCAAGGGACGTTCCTCTCTATGCTCAGTGGAAATTGAATGAATATCCTATCGTAATCAATCTCAATGCTTCTGAAGATGGCGGAAATGACCCTGCAACTATCGGCTCTTTCCAGTACAGCAAGCCAAGTATTGACAACGGGGGCATCATTTATCTAAATACGAACGATTCGCAGCAGAAAGTAACAACAGGATCATTTAATATAACTGTTGCTTACGGCACATCGTTCACCTTGCCGATTCCGTCAAGAGACGGCTGGACATTTACGGGCTGGACGGCAAGCGCAACACCTGCCTATGCTTCGCTGACGAACAACGGCAACACAAGTGCATCGGCATACCGTGTCGGTGCCGGCGGAGTTACATTGACCGCTCACTGGTCAAGGAATTCCTATCCTGTAAAGGCTTATGCTTACGGTGATATCTACAATTCTGCGACCTTTGCACTCGGCAGAGGCGGCACTGTTCAGATAGCATCTGACGCCGCAGGCACATCGGTCAGCAAAAATATTGCTTATCGTTCCACAACAACTCTTAAGGCAACTGCCTCAACAGGCTATGCTTTCGTCGGCTGGTACACAGATTCCGCACTTACAAATCTCTACAGCAAAAGTGCAAGCATTACAAGCGAATCTGTTCTCATGGCAGGACGTACATACTATGCAAAGTTCAAGGTACAGTCATACACGATTACCGTTAATCCCGACAATGCAACGAAGGGAACAACCATTTCAGGCTGGTACTCGGCGGCAGGAACTGCGGCTTCCTCGCAGACCATAAAGACGTCAACCGAAATTACAATGGTTTACGGTTCAACGCTTAAAATGACCGCTCCCGAAAAGACCGGCTATACTTTCAAGGGTTGGTCAAGAACATCAGGCTCGACGGGTACGCTTAATTCTACAACAGGCGATTCAACATACCTCTGCGGTGCAGGTGCGGCAACCCTTACAGCTCAGTGGCAGATCAATCAGTACACCATTACGCTTCATGCACTGGCTAATAAGTTCGATACAAACACTTACAGTGAGAACGGACTCGGCGGTACTGTTCAGATTGATTCCAGAGCGGCAAATAACAAGAGCACAAACGCAACGTATAATTATAATACGACATATACGATAAAGGCGGCGGCTTATACGGGATATAAGTTCGAGGGTTGGTACACTAATCCATTGCTCAGCGGAACAGCCGTAAGCACAAGTGCATCGTATACAACGTCGCTCGGCGCATCGAATATAACGTATTATGCAAAATTCTCTGTACAGTCGTATCAGATTACGGTTAACCCGAACGGCGCAACAGGCGGAACGAATCTCAGCGGATGGTATTCTGCTCCGGGAACTGCCGCTTCGGCTATCAACGGAGTTACAAGCTCAAGAACCATAACAATGGTTTACGGTTCAACGCTTAAGATGACCGCTCCCGAAAAGACCGGCTATACTTTCACGGGTTGGTCGAGAACATCAGGCTCGACGGGTACGCTTAATTCTACAACAGGTGATTCAACATACGTCTGCGGTGCAGGTGCGGCAACCCTCACAGCTCAGTGGACGGCAAAAGAGTACACAATCACCTATATT
>ERZ779941.312-NODE-312-length-23198-cov-3.078339_pt1 | contig 23198 bp, 13 predicted proteins | sample MGYA00511952_ERZ779941 | MGnify/ENA primary metagenome ERZ779941 (study PRJEB29588, sample SAMEA2142846) | human gut metagenome | biome: human gut; feature: human-associated habitat; material: faeces | place: Denmark | collected 2008/2010 ...
TGAATGGCGACGAGATCGCCTCCAGGCCGACTTCTAACGTTACTGCAGCCCTTCAAGGCATGATGCCTGGAGTCACCATTCTACGAAACAGTGGGCAACCGGGCAGTGAAACGTCGGGGATGCGCATTCGTGGTTTCTCGTCAGTAAACAGTACTTCGACATTGGTACTCATTGATGGCATCGAAGGAGACATGAACCTATTGAATCCAAACGACATCGAGTCTATTTCAGTACTAAAAGATGCCGCTGCTGCTGCTATTTACGGTGCCCGTGCCGCAGCAGGAGTGGTGCTCATCACCACAAAAAGTGGTTCTGAAGGAAAAGTGCGAATTAACTATGACGGATACTACTCTTTCAACATCCCAGGCAATATGCCAGAACGTCTGCCTGCTTGGGAAGAACAAGACTTCATCAATAATAGTCGTATCAACGCGACGGGAAAGACTGAATGGAGTGCCGAAAAATCATCGTGGGTGGGTAATCCTAACTTTAATTACCGACCACTCTCCAATGGACGTTGGGATCTTTTCGAGGCTACCAATTGGGTAGACGAAGGCACTAAGAACTTTACTCACCAAATGAGTCATTCTGTTTCGGTGAGTGGGGGGACAAAAAACTTAAATTACATGCTATCTGGGAATATCTTTACCAAAGATGGCATTATCAAATATGGACCAGATGACAACCGTCGCACTAATCTGCATGCAAAAATTAATGCAAAGTTGAGCAAGTATATAGATCTTGCTGTAAACATGCAGTATCAGGACAGTAAAACGGAACAGAGCTCAGCTGGCTCTACCTCTATTTTTTATCGTTTATATTCTACACGTGGCCGTCAACCAATCTATGTACCCGAAGCCGATGGAGAAGGTATTTACGGTGGAGACATGAGTGGAAATATCTTCAACGGGGACTTACAGGCGAACCCCATAGATATTTGCAAAAACGGAGGTAGTAATATAAATCGCTACCAAGCTTATATCGGTAAGGCCAGTTTTACCCTAAAAGATTTCGTAAAGGGTCTACGCATAAACCTCAGCGGTTCACGCCGCGCAGGCTATTATGCCAGTCAAACCAATACTCGTACACTGTATTGGAAAGATAGAATGGGCAAAAGCGTACGCTACAACTATGGCGTACCTAACTCACTCTTCAAACAAAAAAATAGCGACTATCACGACCTGCTTGAGGCTACTGTCACTTATGATTTTAGCATTGCCAAGCAACATCACTTTACATTACTGGGAGGAAGCTCTTATGAGAATTACCGTAAGGATGAAATCAGTGCTACTGCCAAGAATATGATATCCAACGATTTCTACTCTTTCAATTTCTACGATACGGCTGAGGCTACGAATACATCCCTATCAGACAATATCCAACCCTGGTCAATGATGTCTTACTTTGGTCGCCTGAACTATAACTACAAAGAGCGCTATCTTTTTGAATCGAACATTCGGTATGACGGAAGCAGTCGTTTGGCACCTTCAAAACGATGGAAAGCATTTCCATCTGTAAGTGCAGCATGGCGTGTTAGCGAAGAAAGTTGGTTCAAAGTACCAACGATTAGTAACTTGAAAGTACGAGCCAGTTGGGGTCAACTGGGTAATGGTGCCGTATTAGGACTGTACGACTATATTCCCCTCATCACAAGTGGCGGATCCAGTACTTATATGGGAGAAAAGTATTTCTACCAAAGTTCAATGGCCTCAACCGATAAAACCTGGGAAGTTATCTCTACGACCAATCTCGGCTTAGACTTCGGTCTATTAAACAATCGTCTATATGGCACCTTCGAATACTACTGGAAAACCAATGATGACATGTTATCATCCTTACAACTTCCCCATCAGATAGGTATTAGCGTCCCCAAGGTAAATGTTGGTAAACTTAAGACATGGGGATGGGACTTTAATATTGGATGGCGTGATAAGATAGGCAAAGTGAGCTACCAATTGGGATTGAATATCTCTGATAGTCAGAACAAGCTCGTTAAGTACGATGGTGCCAGCACCATTGGCGAAGGGTCCGTGACTTTATTGCAGGGTTACGAGCTTAATACCATTTGGGGATACAAGACGGATGGGTTCTGGTCAAGTCGAAAAGAATACGAGCAATATAAACTTGACCATCCTGGCTATAAGTCATTCAACGATGGTAAAGTTTCAGGTGGCGACGTAAAATACCTTGCACAAGGTCAACCCGACCACCAGTTAGGCGTTGGAGGAGCCACGCCTTCCGACCATGGAGACTTAGTATACTTAGGAAACTCGAATGCCCGCTATACATACGCTTTTAATATTAGCGTGCAATGGCATGGATTTGACTTATCCGCACTATTCCAAGGCGTAGGGAAACGCAAGGTATGGGTACAACCCTCAGCTTTCGCGCCATTATATCAAGACTACGAAATGCCATGGACGATTCATCGCAACTACTGGACAGAGGAAAATCAAGATGCCTACTGGCCACGCATCTATCAGTATAAGGGTAATGACTTTAACTTTAAACCCTCTGACAAATGGTTACAAGATGGCTCATACCTACGCTTGAAGAACATCACCTTAGGTTACACTGTTCCAGGCCTTCAGAAAATTGTTCAAAGAGTTCATGTATATATATCCGGCGAGGACGTATGGGAACACACAAATATGTTAAAAGTATTTGACCCTGAAATTGGAAATAACGCCAATCGCTATCTCTATCCATTCTTCCGCAGTTGGACAATGGGTGTGAATATCACTTTATAAAAAGAATATCCTTATGAAAAAGATTATTATATTTGCATTGACAGCCATGATCATGAGTGGCTGCACTTTAGACAGAGATCCTGAGACTGCACTTGCTGATAGCAACTTCTGGAAATCAGAAACAGACTTTCGTGGTGCATGTAATCGACTCTATATTGATTTAGGTGGCTTTTCACATGACCTACGTTCTGATGAGCTCGTTGGCCCCAACCAAAATAGTATCTCCAGCGGTAACCGGAACGTACCAGGAACATCTGGCGATTGGACAAATCCTTATCAAGATATTTACCGATGCAATAAAATTATTGAAAAGGGAGCGATATCACCTCTGAGCGAATCCGCACGCGACCGTTGGATAGCGGAAGCTCGTTTCTTCCGTGCCTATCATTACTTTGACTTGGTTCAGAAGTATGGGGATGTCCCTCTCATCACAAAAACATTTGACAACACAAAAGATCCAGAGATTACCAAGGGTCGAGACTCACGTGCCCAGGTGATTGATCAATGTTACGAGGATCTCGACTTTGCCGCTGCCCATCTGCCTGACATCAACAATCTAAAGTCGGCTTCCGATTGGGGGCGTGTATCCCGTTCTGCAGCTTTAGGCATGTTAGTACGCATTGGGCTCTATGAGGGAACTTATATGAAGTACCATCACCTTGATGGTGACTACAAAATTCATCTACAACGTGCTATCTCAGCTGCAGAAACAATGATGAAGGAGGGTCGTCACGCCTTATACCCTGATTTCCAAAAACTCTTCCTTTGGGAAGGTGAAGGCAGCAGCAACAAAGAAGCCGTGTTCATCAAAGTTTATGGCCCTAACGGTGAAGGCACTATCACGCACAATAACTCACGTGGTCTCGAAAATGCAGCTGCGCTAACACGTAACATGCTCGACAACTTCTTATATGCAGATGGACTGCCCCGCGAATTGTCGCCATTGGCTGTGCACCCTGAGACCAATCTTGCCAGTGTTCTCGACAACAGGGATCCTCGCCTCAAGATGACAGTTTATTCTGTGGGCGAAGAGGCATACAAAGGTCCCTACGAACCATTTACCAATCAACATGGCTATGGTTATGGAATTAAAAAAGGATTTCTTCTCGATGAGTGGAGCACGACCAACCGTGAGACTCTTGACAAAATGATTATTCGATATGCTGAGATCCTGCTTTCTTATGCAGAGGCAAAGTATGAACTTGACGGAGCTGTTAGTGATGCCGTACTCGACCAGACTGTCAATGCAGTTCGAAAACGTAGCGGCTTCAATGTAAAGTTAACCAATGACTTTGTCAACCAGCATGGCCTTAACATGCTACAAGAAATACGCCGCGAACGGATGGTCGAATTTATAGACGAGGGTTTACACTATAACGACATCATGCGATGGAAGACTGCGGAGAAAGTACTACCACAGCCTATATTGGGCCTCATATACAGTCCTGATGATACGGGAACTGCAGCCACAGAAGTACAAAAGAAACTCACTGCTGCTGATGGTACTTATAACGGAACTAAAGTGTATGATGAAGGCAATATCTATGTCATAGAAGAGGGGTCCTCCCGCAGTTTCGACCCAGCCCGTGACTATCTCTACCCCATACCATCGTACGAAATAGGTACATCAGGTGGGAATATTGTTCAGAATCCTAATTGGTAATTTATCTTTTAATCGAATGACATCAACAATTATGAAAAAAATATTATTTATTTTTGGAATATTATTAGCAACACTATCGATTATCTCATGCAGTGATGATGAGTGGAGCAATGATAATGCCGAAATGGCACACGTTTACTACTATGGTTTGGGGAATGTAAAGTATCCAGGCGGTAATGAATTGAAATATAGTGTGACAAAAGATAATACAGTAGCCATACCCACTTACTTCTTCAGTGCTTTCACACGCAGTTATAGTCCAGAGGTATGGTATTACACGACCTCAAAGGATCTCACGGAAGGCGTAGACTACCAAGTGACTGATAGTTTGGGGCAAGTCTTAACGCCTGTCCATAATGGTGGATACTCCATGATTTGGCCTCATGCCAAACAAGGCATGCAACCCGTATATATAAAGGCAATCAGCAATAAAAAGGGTTCTCTACGCGTGCTCACCCAGGATCCTACCATTACGATGACATCGGACAATGTAGCCTCCACCAGTATCACTATTACTGATGAATACGAGGTGCGTGCCTTCACCGAGAACTACTATGTTACCGTCAACGTCAACTAAGCATCTTATGTTCATGAGTAAACGAATCGTATTTTTGTTATTGTTAAGCTGGGTCCTCCAAACTTCCATGGCTCAAGTTATCTGGGACCGTGAACATCTTGCTCAAGTAAGGCAGCATATCCATGAGCCGTTCTATTCACAAATGTATCAGTCTCTCATTGAGCAGGCCAACCAACTTCTCAATGCAGTGCCACTCTCTGTGATGATGAAGACAAAGATTCCTGCAAGCGGTAACAAGCATGATTACATGAGCTTAGCTCGCTACTACTGGCCAGATCCCAATCGGCCCGATGGTCTTCCCTATATAAGTCGTGACGGTCAATCAAATCCTGAGCTGAATGATCTTGACCGTAACCGCCTTGGTACCACAGCAACACGCGTAACGACTCTCTCTTTGGCATGGTACCTAAGTGGTGACGAACGTTATGCTAAGAAAGCGGCTGATTTATTAAGAGTATGGTTTTTCAACAAATCTACTGCGATGAATCCCAACCTTGAATACGCCCAGATGATACCAGGACGTAATGGTAATAAAGGGCGTTCCTCAGGCGTGCTCGATACCTATTCTTTTGTCTCCATGCTTGAAGCTGTGTACTTGCTCGAGCAGTCACCCGCATTCACTCATCACGACTCCCAGCGACTGCGCCACTGGTTTGGACAGTTATTGCAATGGATGCTACATAGCCCACAGGGCATAGGTGAAAGTAATGCAAAAAACAACCATGCCATTGCCTATGATGCACAAATTGTATCCTTTGCTCTCTACGCAGGTCAGAAGAAAGAGGCACAACAGGTCCTTCAGCATTTTCCAGAACGGCGTCTCTTTACACAGATTGAACCAGATGGCCGAATGCCTCAAGAACTGAGGCGTACATTGGCTTTTGGCTATTCGCAATACAACCTCACCCACATGATTGATCTCTTTCTGATGGGTCGTCATATTGGAATAGAACTATCACATAGCACCTCACCAGATGGTCGTTCTTTTTACAAGGCTATGGATTTTCTTACAACCTATGTAGGCAAACGTGTTGAAGATTGGCCTTATCAGCAAATCAGCGAATGGGATTACAAGCAACAAGAGTTTTGCAAGGATTTGTACCGCACCGCTCAATATCTTGATTCCACTCGGACTGATTATCTACGGCTATTCAGGCAGTACCGACATCTTGACTTGAGCGATCCATTTTTCCTGTTGTATTATCAGCCCAGCGCTACCGACATGGCAATGGCTCATGCTATGGAGCAATTACGCCTTGCCATCAAATGTACGAATCAGGCGCGCAATGACAGTGCCAATTCCCTTCGCCATCGTATCATCCCACGCAGTCTGAATCACGATGGAACCCTGGCACTCGTAAGTGCCAAAGACTGGTGTTCGGGGTTCTTCGCAGGCTCATTATGGCAAATGTATGCCTACACGCATGACGACTTCTGGAGACAGCAAGCAATCAGCTTCACATGGCCTGTTGAAGATGCTAAATGGCTTCGTTCTACCCACGACCTGGGGTTCATGATCGGCAACAGCTTTGGCAAGGCTTTCGATCTCACGGGAGAACGCTCCTACAGGGATGTCGTAGTGCAAGCATCCAAAAGTCTAATCACACGATACAACAGCACAGTAGGCTGCCTGAGATCATGGGACCATCATCGAGACCGATGGCAATTTCCTGTCATCATTGACAACATGATGAATCTTGAGATGTTGTTCCGTGCCACACAGATCACTGGCGACTCAACGTTCTGGCACATTGCGGTGAGTCATGCAAACACTACATTACAACACCATTTCCGTCCTGACTTTTCGTCGTACCACGTAGTCGATTATGACACGCTCACTGGAGCTGTGCGCATGCGATGTACTGCCCAAGGCGAGAGTGACGATTCTTTTTGGAGTCGGGGACAAGCTTGGGGACTGTACGGCTATACCATGTGCTATCGCTACACTCATGACGTACGTTATCTGGAACAGGCTCGTCATATTGCCCATTTCATCATGTCATTGCCTCTCCCCGCAGATGGTATACCCTACTGGGACATGAAGTCACGAGACATACCCCATACTTCGCGCGATGCCTCAGCCGCAGCTATTGCTACCTCCGCTCTCTTCGAGTTGGCGAACTACCTGCCTACAAAGGAAGCATCATCCTGCTTAAGCTTTGCCAAACGTACACTCGACAGCCTTTATCAACATTATCGAGCCCCCGAAGGAAGTAACTGTGGATTCATATTACTGCATTCCACTGGGCATCACCCAGCAGGCAGCGAGATAGACGTACCCATCTGTTATGCTGATTATTATTATTTAGAAGCCCTCAACAGACTTCTCCAACGCTGACACGGGGCAATACAATACATTTGATTTTAATATGAAGAAGTTAATAAGGTTGCTCATCTGGACCCTGAGCATAAGCTGTTACGCCACAGCTGTCCATGCCATTCTTCCCACTCAAAATCGTCAACATATAGACAGTGGCTGGCAGTTTGTGCGTGGCGATTTAGGAAGCATTTGGGAAGTTTGGCGCCCAGTACAACCAGGAAAACCTCAGGCTGTCCCTCTATGGCAGACGGTAAGGCTGCCACATTGCTTCAATGCTACTGATGCCTGTGACCCTGACCAAAATTATTATCAGGGTCCGGGATGGTATCGCGCACTGTTGACTCTACACAATCCATATCCTGGAGGACGCACCATTCTCGAGTTCGAAGGTGCTGGGCAAAAAACAGAAGTTTATGTGTATGACAAACATGTAGCTACTCATGTGGGCGGCTACGATGAATGGACTGTAGACATTACCGAAGCAGTAGCAGGCTTTGACACTACTGCACTATGCCGTGGGCACTTCGGTGGAAAGATCCCCATTGCCATTCGTTGCGACAACAGCCGTGATGTACAACTCATTCCTTCCGACATGTCGGACTTCAACCTCTATGGGGGAATTTACCGCCACCTCAACTTAGTGTATACGCCATGTGTAAATTTACAGCAGATTAAGGTAACACCCAGCTTACAAGGCAAAAGGGCTTCCATACAGCTCGATGTCAAATTATCCAATAGCACTCACAAACCAGTACGACTGCTGGGCACCATTACCTCGCCCCAAGGTCAAATAGTTGGTCACTTCAGCGAACAACTATGCGATACATTATACCAACACATGCTATCAATACGCCATCCCATATTGTGGAGTCCAGACACTCCACGATTATATAGTTGTCGTTTACAGTTGTTAGTAGATAGCGACACACTTAACGCAAATGAAACATTTGGTCTGCGTAGCTATCTATTCAAGCCTCATGGTCCCTTCTACCTTAACGGAAAACGACTGTTGTTACGTGGCACACACCGCCACGAAGACCATGCCGGTGTAGGAGCTGCGATGAGCGACAGTATGATACGTCATGAAATGAGACAAATCAAGAACATGGGAGCCAACATGATCAGGTTGGGACATTACCAGCAAAGCAATATCGTTTTGAACCTATGCGACTCTTTGGGCATCATGGTATGGGAGGAAATACCTTGGTGCAGAGGAGGATTAGGAGGGGATCGTTATCGCATGCAAGCACATCGCATGCTGGAAAACATGATCACCCAGCATTATAACCACCCCAGTATCATCCTATGGGGCATGGGCAACGAAAACGACTGGGAGGGCGATTTCCCGACCTATAACTCTGACAGCGTACGTTGGTTCATGAAAAGTTTGGTGCGTCAAGCCCATCAGCTTGACCCAACACGTCTCACTGTTTGCCGACGTTGCGACTTTGCCAGTGGCGTAGTAGACGTATACTCACCTTCCATCTGGGCTGGTTGGTATAGCCGCAACTATCGTGACTATTATTCAATGGCACATGCTGCTTTCGAGCGTTTTCCCCGATTTATCCATGCAGAATGGGGAGGCGACAGTCATGTCGGACGCCATGAAGAGAAGATCCCTGACCATTTAGAAGCGGCTGATCGCAATGGGAATTGGTCGGAGACGTATGCGGTGAAATTGTTCGATTGGCATCTCAGTCAACAGTTACGCATGCCGTGGCTTACAGGGTCATTATTCTGGACCTTCAAAGACTTTTCTACCCCCTTGCGCCCTCGCAATCCCATTCCCTATGTGAACCAAAAGGGCGTGGTTCAGCGCGATGGAACACCCAAAGAAAGTTATTACGTATTCCAATCATATTGGTCAACAAAGCCCATGGTACATATATATGGGCACTCATGGCCTATACGATGGGGAAAAAGCGATGAGCAACATGAGGTGCTTGTTTATTCTAATTGTCCCGAAGTTGAACTCTTCGTAAATGGGCATTCTATGGGGATCCGTCATCGCGACACTAAGCAATTCCCTGCAGCTGGCTTTCATTGGAAAGTTAATTACAAGCCTGGCAGCAATGTAGTTACCGCTGTTGCCCGTCAAGGACATAAGATTCTTACAGATGAAATAAATCAGCAATACCAAGTTGAAGCATGGAAGGCACCCCATCACTTGCGAATTTGGCGTGAAGACAACCTCGTAAAAGTGATGGTAGTCGATGATAAAGACAGATGCTGCCTTGATGCGTCACAATTCATACGATTCAGTGCCTCAGTCCCCGACATCCTTCCCTTCAACGAAGGAACGTCCACTGGCTCACGTCTCATCCAACTGGCAAATGGCCAGGCTTCCATTCGCTTGCTAAAAAGCCCGACCTCCTGCTTCGTTACTGCACACCTTTACAGTGAGCTATCAATACCCGACGCTGTCATTGAAATACCAACTACACAACCATGAATAGGTTGACACCCTACCTGATCTCAGCTGTGGTGACGGCATATGCTTGCACGGCTACTCCTTATTCATCCCCTTTACGTCTCACAGAGCAATACATGTATCGTATTTTCATAGGTTTCATTTCGAGAAATATAATGATCAACATATTAAAAGTGTAGCTATCATGCAAAATTCTCGAGAGAATTTTATCTAATAGTAGATGTTTTGCAACGCAAAAGCATAAACCTGAAAATAAATTCTCGAGAGAATTTTGCAAAAGATGTGCTTTTCCTGTCAACCTTATGTCAACCTTTGACAACCTAAAATCAGGTTGCAAGTCCGATGTACAAAGGCTTTTGACAACCTGTCAACCTATTGCATAAAAAATCTCCAGTGTATAGATAGAAAATAAAAAAAGCGAAATCAAGTGTTTTGTGTTTATTTTTATAAAAGAATCTATTATTGTTTAATCACGAGGAACAAGATATGGCACGGATAGAGACGAGGCATCAGAAGACAGGAAGCGAATGCGTGGCAGAGTTTGCAAGATAAAGGGCACAACGTTGAGACGGAGCCTGATGAGGTTCCGGTACTTCAAGGGCAAGGAAAGAGAGCCTGTCCATCCTTCAACAGGCGAACACGAGCCAACGACTGTTACAACTCCAAGAATAAAAGATTGTTACTTTCATCGTCATGATTCATGATTTAATGGAAAGAAATCGTGAAAGTGCCATATATTTTCTATAAACTGGTCGTCAGATACAATAAAATATGCCTTTTTCCGTTATCACCGTTGACGAAAAGCTGGGAAAATGACAAAACATATTATCGCATCACTTATCTTCGGAGCATTATCTATGACAACAGGTTTAGCTGCAAGCACAAAACCAATCACCTGGGAAATCAACCAAGGGTGGAAGTTTCATGAGGCACGACTCGACAATTGGTATCCTGCTACTGTACCCGGGGGTGTCCACACCGACCTGATGGAAAATCATATCATTGACGATCCTTTCTTCAAGTTGAACGAACGAAGCGTACAATGGATAGACAAGGAGGACTGGATCTACGAGACCCATTTTGACATGCCAGGAAATGCCATGGACCAAGAGCATATCCTGATGACCTGCCATGGTCTTGACACCTATGCTGATGTCTATCTCAACGATTCACTCATCCTGAAAGCAGATAACATGTTTCGCATTTGGAAGGCAGATATCAAGGGAATTGTCAAGGCGACAGGCAATGACCTGCGCATTTATTTCCACTCTCCGGTCAAAATCGACTTACCCAAATATGAGGCACTCCCATTCCAGTATCCTGCATCCAACGACCAAAGCGAGAACGGAGGACTTTTGGATAAGAAAATTGCACCCTTTGCAAGAAAGGCCGGATATCATTATGGATGGGACTGGGGACCCCGTCTACTGACATGTGGAATCTGGCGACCCATCACGATCACGGCATGGAGCGGGGTGCGTATTGACAACACCTATTTCATGCAACCTCAAGTGAACCAACAAGTTGCCCATGTCTGCGAAACAGTAACCCTTGAAGCCACTCATCCCATGACAGCAGTTCTTACCCTTACGGATGAGGCGACTGGCTACACTCATGCGCGAAAGAAAGTCAAGTTAAAAGAAGGCGACAACAAGGTTGTTCTCGACTTCAAGGTTAAGAATCCCAAGCTATGGTGGTGCAATGGCTATGGCGATCCCCATCTCTATCATTTCAAGACGACTGTCACCACCGATAAGGGACGTGACCAAAAGACAGATAAGATCGGGCTCCGATCCCTTCAACTGGTCACGGACAAGGACGCAGAAGGGCGAGCATTCTACTTTGTCCTGAACGGTCAGAAGATTTTCATGAAGGGAGCAAACTATATCCCTTGCGACAACTTCCTCACGCGTGTCAATGATTCCATTTACCGAAAGACCATCGACGATGCTGTTGCCGTCCATATGAACATGTTACGCGTATGGGGAGGCGGAATCTATGAGGATGACAGATTCTACGACCTCTGTGATGAGAAAGGCATTCTCATTTGGCAAGACTTCATGTTTGCCTGTGGGCTATTCCCTGCGACAGGACATTATTTAGAAAACATTCGTCTCGAAGCCATTGATAATGTTACCCGCCTGCGCAACCATCCCTGCATCGCTTTGTGGTGTGGCAATAATGAATGTCAAGACGGTTGGTATAACTGGGGATGGAAGAAAAAATTCGAGAAGCAAAACCAAGCGTATGCCGATACGATTTGGAGCCAGTTCAAGCGACAGTATTATGAAGTACTTCCCGCTGTCGTCAAGGCATACGACCCAGAGATATCCTACTGGCCATCATCACCATTCGCCGATTACGGTGGTGGCAGCAAGCCGACCATGGGTGACTATCATTATTGGGAAGTGTGGCACGGTCGCAAGCCTATCAGCGAATATAATAAGGTCAGAGCCCGCTTCTTCAGTGAATATGGGATGCAGAGCTTCCCAGAATTTGAGTCTGTGAAACGGTTTGCCCCCGACAGCAGGGACTGGGATATCCATTCTGAAGTGATGATGTGGCATCAAAGAGGAGGCGCACATGCCAATGGACTGATTGAGACTTATCTGGAAAGTGAATATAAGAAACCCAATCATTTCCAAGATTTGCTCTATGTCGGGCAACTCATGCAAGGAGATGCCATGAAGACTGCGGTTGAAGCCCATCGCAGAGACAAAGGATATTGTTGGGGCACATTAATCTGGCAGATCAATGATTGCTGGCCAGTAGCCTCTTGGTCTACCCGCGACTACTACGGTCGATGGAAGGCTGCGCATTATTTCATGCGCCAAGCAATGGATGACATCTTGGTTTCCCCGATTGAGAAGGAGGATCAACTCCATGTCTACCTTGTCTCCGACAGATTAAAAGCCGTGAAAGGGACGTTAACCATCGAAGTAGAGAAAATGGACGGGACCATCGTCAATCGTATCAGCAAAGTCGCAAACGCCGAAGCAAATAGCTCCCATGACGCGTTGAACATCCCCATTCATGACCTACTGAAAGGATCCCCACGAAAGGACGTCTTCCTCCATGTCATGTTCAAAGCCGACAAAACGTATGAGAACAACTATTGCTTGGATGTCCCTAAAAACATGAACTTTCCAAAGGCAACGATCCAAAGCACAGTGAAAGATATCCAAGGAGGCGTTGAGATCACGCTTACTGCCGACCGGTTCGCAAGGGGTGTGTTCATGAGCATCCCTGGGCACGACTATTTCTTCGAAGATAATTATATCGACTTACTCCCAGGGAGACCTAAGACCATCCACGTAGATACCCCTATGACCTCTGCACAAGTTAGGAATCAACTCAAGATCGTCTCCCTGTCAGATATTTAACTTAAGAGAAAAGGACAATGGAAAATCCCTATATGAAACAATATCCTGACCTGATGTCAGGAAAAACCATTCTATATATCCATGGTTTTGGCTCTTCCGCACAGACCGGGACTGTCAAGCGCATCCAGGACACCCTCCCAAATGCCAAGGTAATCGCCTATGACATGCCACTGCACCCAGAAGAAGCCATGGAACTACTCCATCGGATTTGCGAGGAGCAAAAGCCAGATTTGATCATCGGTTCCTCCATGGGCGGTATGTACACAGAGATGCTATATGGTTTTGACAGGATTTGCGTGAATCCAGCCTTTCAGATGGCAGAAACCATGAAAGAGCACGGCATGACAGGCAAGCAGCTTTGGCAGAATCCACGTGCCGATGGAGAAAAGGAATTCATAGTGACCAAAGCCTTAGAAAAGGAATATAAGCTGATGACCGAGCATTGTTTTTCCCAGGTCACTGCCGCAGAACAACAGCGATGCTGGGGAGCATTTGGGGATGAGGATCCATTGGTACACACTTTCGACTTGTTCAGAGAGCACTACCCTCAGGCAGTCCACTTTCATGGGGAACATAGGATGAATGACAAGAGTTTCCTACATGGCATCGTGCCTATCATCCGATGGATCAGCGACCGCCAGGAAGGCAAAGAACGTAATATCGTGTACATTGACAAGCAGGCATTGATGGACGACTATGGCAAGCCCATGTCGAGTCTTTACAAGGCATACGACTTCCTCATAGAGAGGTACAACGTCTACCTCGTAGTACCAGCTCCCACCAATGACCATGCTTCACTCGACAGTTTGGCACAATGGATAGAGCAGTATCTCTCTACTCCTGCCCACGACCATGTCATCTATACCAATCAGAAGCAACTGCTATATGGAGATTATTTTATTGATCCCCATCCCTGCAACGAATTCATGGGTACCACCATTCAATTAGGCAGTGATGAGTTCAAGACTTGGGAAGAAATCATCACCTATTTCGACCGTTTAGGAGGACAATAATTTGTAACGATAAACATTATTCTAAATCCTATAAAACAAGGAAATGACTAAAAATACACAAGCTCTGCGAGCATTCGCAATGACCTTTTGCATGTTGGTACTACTTTTACCAATTACGCTCAAGACATCGGCAGCCCGAAAGGGAGGTACTTTCACCGTTGGCAAGAACACTTTCCTATTAAACGGGAAACCTTTCTTGATTAAGGCGGCAGAAATGCATTATCCCCGCATACCCCGTCCCTACTGGGAGCAGCGCATTAAAATGTGCAAAGCACTCGGCATGAATACCATCTGCCTATACGTCTTCTGGAATATCCACGAGACAGAGGAAGGGAAATTCGACTTCACAGGAAACAATGATGTGGCAGCGTTCTGCCGCCTGGCACAAAAGAATGGCATGTATGTTATCGTACGTCCCGGACCCTATGTATGTGCAGAATGGGAAATGGGCGGACTTCCTTGGTGGTTATTAAAGAAAAAAGACGTTCAGCTGCGCACCCTTGATCCTTTCTTCATTGAGCATGTGAGAAAGTTTGAGCAGGAAGTAGGCAAACAATTGGCACCACTGACCATCCAACGTGGTGGCCCGATTATCATGGTACAAGTTGAAAATGAATACGGAGCTTACGGGGAGGACAAGAATTACATTCGTGCGATCCGCGATATCGTGAAGGAAGCAGGCTTTAAAGACGTGACCTTATTCCAGTGCGACTGGGCTTCTACGTTCACGATCAATGGTCTTGACGACCTGGTATGGACCATGAACTTCGGCACTGGTGCTGACATTGATGCCCAGTTCAAGCGATTAGGAGAGCTACGTCCTGACGCCCCGAAGATGTGCTCAGAATTCTGGAGCGGGTGGTTCGACAAATGGGGTGCTCGCCATGAGACTCGCCCCGCCAAGACAATGGTGGAAGGCATTGATGAGATGTTGTCGAAAGGCATTTCCTTCTCGCTTTATATGACACACGGAGGTACATCATTCGGTCATTGGGCAGGAGCCAACAGTCCAGGTATCCAACCTGATGTGACCTCTTATGACTATGATGCCCCCATCAACGAGTACGGGCATGCCACACCCAAGTATTGGCAATTGCGCAAGACCTTAGAGAAATACAACGGAGGAAAGAAGTTGCCGGAAGTACCCAAGCCTGCAGCTCCTATCATCACGATTCCTAAGTTTACCTTAGAAGAATTTGCGCCACTTCAAGACGGTGTCACTGCCACTCGTAAGAAAGTTGACGACCTGACCTTTGAAGATGCCAATATGGGTTGGGGATCCATGATATATACCCATACCTTACCAGAAGTACCTGTGCCCTTCACCTTGAACGTGAATGATGCACACGACTTTGCCCAAGTATTCGTCAACGACCAATATATTGGGAAAATCGACCGCGTCAGAAATGAAAAGTCGATTGCCATGCCTGCTGTTAAGAAAGGAGACCAGCTGACCATTATCATAGAAGCAATGGGAAGAATCAACTTTGGAGAGGCCATTAAAGACTACAAAGGTATCACCCGAGATGTAACCTTACAGGCAGACATTGACGGGAATGCCGTGACCTGGACCCTGAACAAATGGGACGAGGAACTTATTCCTGATGACTATGCCCATGTGAGAGAAGCCTTTACGAAAGGCAATATGCCAAACAGATTTGGAAAAAGAGGGTATTATCGTGGTTACTTCACTTTGAACAAGGTTGGAGACACTTTTCTCAATTTCGAGACATGGGGCAAAGGACAAGTATATGTCAACGGGCATCCCTTAGGAAGGATCTGGAGCATTGGACCACAACAAACACTTTACATGCCCGGATGTTGGCTGAAAAAAGGTCGTAACGAAATTATCGTACAGGATATCACCGGTCCAAAAGACGCCATTGTATGGGGTCAAGACCATCCTGAGCTTGACAAGTTACAATTGGAAAAAACGAACAAGCATAACAATCCTGGTGATCGCCCCGACCTTAACTCAGCGAAGCCCATCGCAAAAGGCATGTTCGCCAGCGGGGCAGGTTGGCAGACTATCCGACTGGACCAACCTGCAAAAGGTCGTTATCTTGCCCTTCAATGTAACAACAATCAAGACGGGGGAACCGTCTCTGCAATTGCCGAACTCTATCTGCAGGACACACAAGGAAAGCGCATCAACCGTGATACTTGGGTAGCAAAATATGCGGACAGCGAACAAGGGAACCATAGTGCTGACAAAGCCTTTGATTTGCAGGAAAGTACGTATTGGCAAACTGAAGACGGGACGGAATGCCCTCACCTGATCGTCATTGACTTGGGAAAGGAGCAGACGGTCAGTGCCTTAGAATACCTACCAAGAGAAGGAGCATCTGTGCCTCATAGCATCAAGGATTTTAAATTATATATGTGGTAATTCCCAGGAACATCCAAGCGGGTGGAATCGATAATCATAGATTCCACCCGTAAAACATCAAAAGAAGATCAAGAAAAATGCTACAGAAATTATTGGGGTTCAACCCCAAAACGATGAAAATGCGCACGGAGATCGTTGCCGGCGCCACCACATTCCTCACTATGAGCTATATCTTAGCTGTTAATCCTGCCATTCTTTCCTCAACAGGCATGGACAAAGCAGCTTTATTCACAGGTACTGCCATTGCCTCAGCCATTGCCACATTGCTACTTGCCTTTATGGCCAAACTACCATTCGCGCAAGCACCCTCAATGGGGATCAACGCTTTCTTTGCCTATACACTTTGCCAAGCATTAGGCTATAGTTGGGAGCAGACCCTTGCCATCATGCTTGTCGAGGGCGTTATCTTCATTCTGATCACCCTATTCAACATTCGTGAGATCATCATCAAAAGCATTCCGAAGAATCTACGGTTTGCAATATCCGCAGGCATCGGAATGTTCATTGCCTTTATCGGACTGAAAAACGCGGATATCATCGTTTCCAATCCCTCCACGTATGTGGCTCTTGGTAAGTTTACCCCAGTGGCGATCTTAGGTATTATCTCTATCCTGATGAGTGGAATCCTGATGACATTGAACGTCAGGGGGGCCCTATTCTTTAGCATTATCATCTCTACGATGATCGGTATTCCCTTAGGAGTCACCCACATCCCATCCGGATGGTTGCCGGTTTCCGCACCCCAGTCAGTAGATCCCATCTTTTGTCATTTTGATTTTACAGGGTTCCTGTCATTGCGCACTGTCTTGGTGATCTTCTCTTTACTCATTGTCAATATCTTCGATACCATCGGGACTCTTGTCGGCCTCTCTTACAAGGCAGGTATCGTAGACGAAAAAGGCAATATCCCACACATCAAAGAAGCTATGATGAGTGATGCTATTGGGACAACTTGTGGTGCCTTCTTAGGCAGTAGTACCATCTCTACCTATGTAGAAAGTGCATCCGGGATCGCAGAGGGCGGTCGTTCAGGAATGACAGCCTTTACTACAGGCATTCTTTTCCTGCTTGCCCTGTTCCTCGCCCCCATCTTCCTACTGATTCCGAGTGCTGCCACCAGTGGAGCATTGGTCATCGTCGGTGTCTTGATGTTAGACTCCATCAAGAACATTGATCTCTCCAACATGAGTGAGGCTTTTCCCGCATTCATCACCATCATTATGATGTTGCTTTGCTATTCAATTGCCGATGGCATTTGCATGGGTATCCTCACCTTTGTCATCTTGAAGCTCTGTACAGGTCAATGGAAATCGCTCAATGCTACCCTTATCATCCTGTCTATCTTGTTTGTGATTAATTTCATTCTTGGGTAGCGGAAGCACAGAATCCTTCAATCAAGACCTTTATCATGGAACAAATGTCAGAGAATATCACTGCCAAGGAATTGTTTCTAAGAGTTGAGGAAATCCTTGATTCTCACAATATTCCATCCCAAAGCATCAACAAGATGATGCATGAAGCGGTAGTGCTCATTTGCCATGAGGGATTGAAAGCCTCAAAACAAGCCTTTGGAAATCTCTTTTCACAAGTCGATTTCCTTTGCAAGCACCATCATGTCGCTGTAAGCGATACCATTGCGATACAGAGGATGCGTCGCGATTCAAACCGTGTTCAGCCCATCAGCCACGAGGAGCTATTGGATGATTGTAGGGCCCTAAGCCTATTGATCTCTGCAGTCTTTGATACTGACATTCCCTCTTCCTTAACTGAGAAGATACCTGTCGCCTTCCATCCGAAGACCGGACTCAAACATATTGATTTTCGATGTCTACGCTGTATCGTCAGAAGAATAGAAGACACGAGTTTTTCTGTCGTACTCGACAAAAATGAAAGCGACGACCTGACGGAAGTTGACTATAGTGCTGAACATCTGCGTTACCTGAAGGATATTCTTCAAGAGGGCATGCAATTAAACTTACTTGACGTAAGTCGGGAAAGGAGCGTGCTCATCCCCAAGTTGATTATCGTAGAACCCGACTATCTGTTAGACATTAGTTCTTTAGCACGTTGTTTTACTGATTATGGTCATCACCCACTTTCTTTTACCCTCAACCGCCTTTCGCCAAATGCCAATTCACAGGCCATTCTCATAGGAAATTTTGCAGGAAGTGCATTAGATGACATTATTAATTGCAAGGGCGATTATCAATGGACAGACACTTTCATCAAAAACTTCAAGGAACGAGCATTAGAATACTGCACCTGCTCCGACCTAAACAAGAAAGAAGACTTTAAGGCAGCTGCCCAGAAACAGGCGCAGAACATCCAACAGGTCGTTGATGAACTCTTCGACAAAGAAGGTTTTGAACGGAGTCATGCCATCCTGGAACCTTCATTTATCTGTGAGCAGTTAGGCATTCAAGGGCGTGTCGATTTGATGACTACCGACATGAAGCTGTTAGTTGAACAGAAGTCCGGCTCAAATTTCAGCATCCAGACCAATCGTCCAAACGAGTATGGTAGTTTCCAGAAAGAAGACCACTATGTACAGCTCCTCTTATATTATGGCGTGCTCAGTAGGAATTTCAATTTAACAACCAGTCATGTGGACATCCGACTGCTCTATTCTAAATATCCTCTACCCGGAGGATTAGTCGCAGTGAATTATTACCAAAAGCTCTTCTTCGAAGCCATCCGTTTCCGTAATCTTGTTGTTGTGCAGGACTTCCATATCGCGCGTGAAGGCTTCGACAGTATCCTCGGGCTATTCACTCCTGATACGATCAACGAGAAGCATATCAGTTCTGTCTTCTATACGAAATATATCCTGCCAAGGCTCAGTAGTATTACATCCCCCCTTCACCACATGACAGACCTGGAACGCAGCTATTTTTGCAGGATGATGACCTTCGTATACCGGGAACAACTTGCCTCCCGATTAGGTGTGCAAGAAGGAATTGGCAACAGCAGTGCCGATTTATGGAACATGCCAATAGCGGAGAAAAAAGAAACGGGCAACATCTATACAGGATTGCAGATCACAAAGAAAGAAAAGAGTACCGACTATAATGGCTATGATACCATTACCCTTGCTGTCCCAGACCAAGGGGTCGACTTTCTTCCCAATTTCAGGACGGGAGACTCCATCTATCTCTATGCCTATCAAAAAGACAAAGAGCCAGATGTCAGGGCAAGCATCCTGTTCAAAGGTTCTTTGGTAAGCATCCATTCAGACGAGTTAGTTGTTCATCTCAACGACGGTCAGCAGAACCCTGCGATCATCCACGGTGAGGCCTTTGCCATTGAGCATAGTGAAATGGGTGGGAATTCTGGCATCAAAGGACTTTTTCTCTTTGCTGCCACAACGAGCGATCGCAGGTCTTTACTTTTAGGACAAAGAGCCCCCAAGAGCGACCAGAGACTTTCCCTTACACGCAGTTATCATCCATCTTACGACGAGATAATTCTAAAAGCCAAGCAAGCCCAAGACTACTTTCTTTTGGTAGGACCTCCAGGAACAGGTAAGACCAGCATGGCATTACACTATATAGTCGAGGAACAATTGGCAAGTGGCAAGGGCGACATTCTACTTTTGTCTTACACCAACCGCGCAGTCGATGAGATTTGTGGCATGTTGTGTGACAACCATCTTAACTTCATTCGCATTGGAAATGAATATACCTGCGATGAACGTTTCCGCCCCTACCTTCTCCAACATGCCATCAACGACTGTCCTAAGCTAAGTACCATTAAGGACTGCATCCGTAGTACCCGTATCATCGTAGGGACAACGACGACGATTCAGTCACAGTCATATCTATTCAACCTGAAGCACTTTTCCCTTGCCATCATTGATGAAGCCAGTCAAATACTGGAGCCCAACCTTATCGGGCTACTGTCAATGACCGATGGAGGAAACAAAATTGCTGTTGATAAGTTCATCCTTATTGGCGACTACAAGCAGTTGCCAGCGGTAGTACAGCAAGATCCCACAGCGTCAGTCATCGATGACCCTACATTGCGTGCCATAGGCATCAAGGACGGTCGTGACTCCTTGTTCGAGCGGCTCATCCGCTGGGAGCACCATGAACATCGCTCTGATTTTATTGGAACTTTGAGAAAGCAGGGACGCATGCACCCTGCCATTGCCGAGTTTCCCAACAAGATGTTCTACAGTAAAGAGAACCTTGAACCCGTGCCTTGTCCCCACCAGCTGGAAACCGCAATCTACTCTTCTGACCCAACCCACATTGACACAACCCTTCCTTATCTCAACCTACTGTTGAAGCAGCGCGTAATCTTCATCCCTTCAAAATATTGCAAGCGCCCCGATCTCTCCGAGAAAGTCAATACAGAAGAGGCCTGCATCGTAAGGGATATCCTCAAGACCGTCTTTGTCCTGAGTGGATCCTCGTTCCACCCGGACAAGACCGTGGGCGTGATCGTCCCATACAGGAATCAGATTGCAATGATCCGTAGGGAAATAGAATCGCTGCACAATCCCATCCTCGAGAAGATCAGTATTGACACTGTGGAGAGATACCAAGGGTCGCAACGGGATATCATCATTTATTCCTTTACAATCCAGAATCGCTATCAGCTCGATTTTCTCACCAGCAACTGTTTCGTGGAAGACGGAAAGACCATCGACAGGAAGTTGAATGTCGCCTTGACAAGAGCCCGTAAACAGATTATCCTAACGGGCAATGTCCAAACCCTCTCCTATAATCTTCTTTTCCAGCAACTGATAAACGAAATAGAGAAAAGAAACAATTCCACGAATAAGTTTAACGACTCATAGAAGTATTGATCCTCCGTTGAATATTCCATGATTCCTTATTACTAATAAATATAAGACAATGAAGAAAGCAACCATCGTATTGATCATATGCCTATTGGCGATAGGCAGCCAGGCGAAAAAAGAGTCCAAGGCTGCGTACGCCTTAAGCGCACGCACTGCGGACTCTCTGTATTTCGCAAGGAAGAAAGCACTCATGACCGCAGTCTGGAACAAGCCTTTCAGCTTCAGTTCTGTCCACAGCAACAATGCCCCCCAAGGGCCCATACTTAGGGAACGGTGACGTGGGCATAGCTACCTATACCTCAGAGAACAGCCAGACATTGCAGGTCTCCAAAGTGGACTTCGTCACGGACGGATGGAGCGACTGGGCAGGGAACGGTCCGGCGGCCCTGCCCGTGGGCGGGATTACCATCACGGTAAACTCACCTGTCTATTACAAGTACATTTCCACGAACCGTCCCGACACGACTGGCTTCCGCTACGAGATGGACCAGTACGAAAGCGAGCTGCGGATGCGGACGGGCACAGCGCAACAAGTGCGGATGAGAAGCTGGATGGGGATGATGACAATTTCCTCGTCACGGAGCTGCGCTCGGCTTCCGACACGCCCGTGCTGGTCTCCGTAATGCCAAAACCCCACCTACCACACGACCGCGACCGGCGTGCCAAGTGGGACGACATCGTCACGCACCTGTCTAAGTACAAGGTCATCATGCCTACAAAGTCCCCCAACCAAGGGCTTCCTGTCTATGCGAAGAACGAGGCTGGCTGGGACATGCCCGCACATGCCATCCAGCTGCATGGCGTCTATCCCTGCGAGGTGCTGAACCTAAGGTCCGACCCGGAGTCCCTGAAGATCGCTCGTAATACTCTGTACTATTACGAGGTATCCCAGAAAGGCTTCACCGAGACCATGAACGAGCTTGGGCTCAGTGCCTTCGTGATGGGTGCCAGGATGGGATTCGACGCGGGCATCCTGGTCGAGAACATGAAGGAGCTCATCAAGACCGCCGGCTCGAACTTCCTCATCAACGATGGGAATCACTGCACGGAGAAGGCTGCCATCGTGCCATTTCCTCTGCTCTTCCATGAACAGCAGTCACATCTTCCAATCCGAGTGTATCAATGACCTCCTGTAAGAAACGGATTCTCTTATTCAGTGAATCCGCCAGCACGATCTGAAGTTTCGGAAAAGCAATCTTTAAAGGAATTCCCGGAAATCCCGCTCCCGTTCCAAGATCCAGAATCCGATATGCCTCCGGTCGATCTTCGAGACTTCTTAAATCCTTCACACGACACAGGGAAAGGCTGTCAAGAAAATGCTTCTCAATGACCTCATCAAACTCTGTGATAGCGGTCAGGTTCATAACTTTATTCGTTTCTACCAGAAGTTCATAATAGGTTAGAAATTGTCCCATCTGTTTTTCGTCCAGATGGATCTGCAAATCATCCAGACCTTTTTTGAACTTTTCAAGATTATACGCCATAAACCACCTCTCCATTCCTGCACTCTTTTTCTTTTTATGAATGATACTCCTATGAATGATGCTCCCCATGATGATTCATCTGTTCCATGTACACCAGCAATACGGAAACATCCGCCGGCGATACACCGGAGATACGCGACGCCTGACCGATCGATGTCGGGCTGTACAGCTGTAACTTCTGCCGCGCCTCAATGCGCAGACTCGGAACCTCATCATAATCGAATCCTTCCGGTATTTTTTTCTTCTCCAGCTTCTTAAAGCTTTCCACCTGCTTGATCTGTCTGGAAATATACCCATCATACTTAATCAGAATATTGACCTGCTCTCTCACTTCTTCCGGAAGTTCCGGTCTCTCATGATCGATCGGCGCCAGCTTATCATAAT
>ERZ779941.320-NODE-320-length-22886-cov-3.077001_pt1 | contig 22886 bp, 22 predicted proteins | sample MGYA00511952_ERZ779941 | MGnify/ENA primary metagenome ERZ779941 (study PRJEB29588, sample SAMEA2142846) | human gut metagenome | biome: human gut; feature: human-associated habitat; material: faeces | place: Denmark | collected 2008/2010 ...
CGTGGGATTGACCCGGATCGCGATATCCGTCAGTGCCAGGTTGGCATCGTATTTATTCTTACAGTTCACGTCAACGATCTGCCCGATGACATCAGTCCCGCTGGTGAGGTCATCCGCCGTCTTAGCAGGGCCCTGCACCGTTACCCCAATGATATAGTCTGCCCCCATCTCCTTCGCGATGTCTGCGGGGTAGTTGTTGCGCAATCCTCCATCCACCAGCACCTTATCGCCGATCCGCACTGGGGTAAATGCCCCAGGGATCGCCATGCTGGCACGCATGGCCTGTGACAGGACACCGTGATGGAAGTCATATTCCGTATTGTCCACGATATTGGTGGCTACGCAGGCAAATGGGATCGGAAGCCGATTGAAGTCCATGGAATCATGATACCCTACCGTCAACCGGTCAAAGAGGGCGGCAAGGTTCTTTCCTTGGATGGCTCCCCCTACCGTCGCCAACGAGCGTTTCTTCTGGAGGTTGATGGTCTTGGTAAAGGCATACGTGGCATTTTTCTTGCGTTCCGACAAGCTCCGGTCACTCACGTCATCCCGGTCGGAAAGGACATGCAGCCAGTTCTGGACCCTTACCATGGAATCCAACCGATAGGAATCATACCCGATCGAGTACAGTCCGCCGATAATAGAACCCATCGACGTACCCGTGATGATGTCAACCGGGATCCCGGCTTTCTCGATGACGCGTAGCGCCCCGATATGGGCCATGCCCTTGGCTCCGCCCCCACTCAACACGACAGCCACTTTCTTCCGGGGGGAGGACGGAAGACTGTCGCCTTGGGCACGCACAGAAGAAGTGCCCAGGACTGCCAATAACAGGAAAAGGAATAATTTCTTCATGATAGGGTCAAAGATAATCAAAGGTAACAATCCATCAAGGGACAGGGATTAACGTCCCAACTGATGGTTCATGAAACGGTGACGTGCCAGCTCTTCATACTGAGTGCCGGGACGACCATAATTGGCGTAGGGATAGATGCTGATCCCTCCGCGCGGCAGGAAATAGCCCGTTACTTCAATATATTTCGGATCCATCAACTTGATCAGGTCCTTCATGATGATGTTCACGCAGTCCTCATGGAAATCCCCATGATTGCGGAAGCTGAACAGATAAAGCTTCAGGCTCTTGCTTTCCACCATCCGCTGGTCCGGCACATACATGATGCGAATCTCGGCAAAGTCGGGCTGACCCGTGATCGGGCAGAGCGAAGTAAACTCGGGACAGTTGAACTGCACCCAATAATCATTCTCCGGGTGCTTGTTTTGGAATGTCTCCAACACTTCCGGAGCATAATCCGTCCGATAGGACACCTTCGTCCCAAGCGCATTCAATCCTTCTTCTTTTCTCTCCATATCCATTTATAAACTAAAGAGTTTGAAAACATTATAGCTGATGCCATTGTCATAGACATCTTCCCCCTCATGCAGCTTCACTTTTTTGACCACCTGATTGGTAATCGGGAAGACGATCACCTCGTACACGGTCTTCAGGACCACTTGCCACAACATCAAGGCAGGCAATTCGCTCGCAGGAACGGGTCCCAACAAGGCGAGAGGAAAGAAGATGAGGGAGTCTACGCTCTCGCCCCAAACAGTGCTTAGGATCGCGCGGGCAAAGAAGTTCTTGCCTCCCGAAGAGACTTTCATCCTGCTCATCACGTAAGCATTCACGAAGGAACCCGCTAAGAACGCGACGAACGAAGCGGCGCAGATTCGGGGAGCCAATCCAAAGATCGCATGGAAACCCGCATCATTGTTCCAAAACGGCGCTCCTGGTATCGCGTCGCATAAAGCTCCCATCGACACGAAAAAGAAATTCATCGCGAACCCTAACCAGATCAACAGGCGCGCCTTGCCGTATCCCCATACTTCACAAACACAATCATTGATGATGTAGGAGATGGGGAACACCAACAGCCCACCTGTCAGACTGATCCCGCCTACTGAAATCTGTTTTGTCTCCAACACATTTGCCGTGATCAGGCAAACGCAAAACAGTGTACTGAAAAGCATGAACAGTACACTTACCTTACTTTTACTTTTTTCCATTTCTTGTTTTTATAGAGGTTGACCAAGCACTCTCCTTGTTTTTAAAGAGGTAACAAGCACTCTGTTAAGAATATTCCGGCTGCAAAGTTACACATTTTTATACAAAAACGTGTAGACTTCCCAGACTTTCATCTATGAGAACCAAGGATGCCCCATGGCACCCATCACCAAATAAGTCAGGTAGGCGAGGAAAATCAAGACCAAGACGACACCTTCCCAACGGGCAACTGTGTATTTCGTGAAGCTGAACATCCATAAGAGCAACATCGATACGACCATCACCGACATGTCCACTAAGGTGATACCGGAATAGGACATCGGAGAGATCAACCCGGTCACGCCTAAGATCATCAGGATGTTGAAGATATTCGAGCCTAAGACATTGCCAATGGCAATTCCACTGTTCCCTTTCCGCGCAGAGACCACGCTCGTCGCCAATTCTGGCAGTTCTGTCTGGCAGCGACGTGCCACCCGCCACAATGGTCAGTCCGATAATGGCATCGCTCACGCCAAGTGCCTGGGCTACCTTCGTCGCTCCTTCCACAAACACCTCACTGCCCCCAATCAGCCCTGCCAAGCCTACCACCATCAGGAGGGCAGACTTCCAGCCACTATACACGGTCGCGGAGGATGAGCTGTCCGCACTTCCCTTTTTAGCTCCCTTCACTGTATAATACATGTACATCAGGAACAACAGGAACATGGCACCTGCGTCGAAACGGGAGATCGAGCCATCCAGGCAAAGGATCAACAACAAAAGAGAGGCGACCACGCCCACGGGGATGTCCACCTTGACCGTCTTCTTCATAATGGCCATGGGCGCTACCATGGCAGCCACGCCCACGATCAGCAAGGCATTGAAAATATTGGAACCAACCACGTTCCCCACTGCCAGGTCTGGTGTCCCCTTTAAGGCGGAAACGAAGCTGACGCAAAACTCCGGCATGGAGGTGCCCATCGCCACAATGGTCAACCCAATGACCATCTGGGAGATGTGCAACTTCGTCGCAACGCTCACCGCACCATTGGTGAGCCAATCTGCTCCTTTCACTACCAAGACAATGCCGATTACAATCAGGATGATATTCAGTATCATAGAATTTATTTGAATGTGGGTGCAAATTTAATAAAAAACCTCGAATGCCCACCTGACTCCGCCACTTTTTTATGGAGAAAGATGATCTCCCTTGTTATCAAGGGCTGATAGAGGGCACAGGATACGATTTCACTTGTATTTCAACATGTCAAAGAACGATGCACGAAAAGATGACTTCTTCCCGGATGGAGATGACCTTTCAGAGGCTAATCCATGACCTTTCAGGTGCTAACCGATAACCTTTCATAAGGCAGGAGATGACCTCCTGCAACCGGGCGGAGATGGCCCGGACGGAGTGTCACTTTCCCCTTCCCCGCCTGGTGCTTTTTGCTCCGCCCCAGTAACAGGACCCTTGTCGCATGTCCGCCCGCGCCGCCGCCACGCGCGAATATAAGGTACGCGCACGAATAGCCAGAAGCAAAGGGCTTTTCGCCTACCAATTTGAAGTACATAGTCTACTTTTATAACCTTTATTCTCCGATGATTGGAAATCGTCCACAGGCTGTGGATGATTTGGAGGAAAAAAATCTTCAACACACTATAGACGATTCTAATGATATGGTTATGCAGAATCGTCCACAGGCCGTGGAAGATTTCAATAAGAATATTCTTTTCTCTATTCCATGGGGACACCATCGCTTTATTATTGACAAGTGTAAAGGCAATGTCAAGAAGTCGATCTTCTTCGTTCGCAAGACTTTAGAGAACAATTGGAGTCGGAATGTTCTACTCAACTGGCTTGACACCGACCTCTATGAACGTGAGGGTAAAGCTGTGAACAATTTCAAGAATACACTGCCTGCACCACAAAGCGATTTGGCACAACAGATAACGAAGGACCCTTATTCTTTCGACTTCCTTGCTCTGCGTGAGAATTATGACGAGCGTGACCTTGAAGATGCACTAGTCAACAACGTAACTCACTTCTTGCTTGAGTTAGGCAAGGGCTTCTCTTACATGGGGCGTCAGTTCCGGCTGGCGGTTGGCAAACAAGAGTTCTTTCCCGACCTGTTGTTCTATAATGCCCATATTCACGCATATATAGTCATCGAACTCAAAGTAAAGCCATTCAAACCTGAATTCCTTGGGCAACTGAGTTTCTATGTATCTGCTATTGACCATCAGTTCAAGACAGATATTGACAACCCGACTATTGGTTTGCTAATCTGTAAGGATAAAGACAATATCGTGGCAAAATATGCTTTGGATGCCTATAAGCAGCCTCTTGGAGTCTCAGAATATGAGTTCTCAAAGCTGATACCAAAAGACTTCAAGTCAACATTGCCATCGATTGAAGAGATCGAAGATGAGTTGAAGGATAAATTAGACCGTTCATTATAACAACGACTTAATGCATAAGGCAATGAACGCGTGACAAATTGTCACGGGTTGAAACTGAAAGCAGCCGACGGCAAGATGCGCATGACTGATGTTGCCGACCAAGAACTAAAGATGTTGGGACAATATTGTCTCCGATGGCATCACACTGCTGAAACTGCGCCCTGATATTTCGTTCTTTGTCAACGGTATTTCCATTGGTTATTTTGAACTGAAGAGCATCACCAATGGTCAGAATGCCAAAAAACACGAACGAAAGAAAATCATCACCGACCAGCTTGAGGATGCACTCGATGACGACAATGTGAAGAGAAACTGATGTAAGGGAGGCTTTGAGAAGAATACGCGTCCTTTCAATAAAATCTTAACCTATCGCAATAAAAAACATGGCTTACTGGTTAGCATTTTTAGATGCTCAGTGATATAGCAAGCAAAAAGGCGAGATGAAGAAAGCAGAACTGGAACGACTTTTCAAGGAGTATTACCCCGAGATGTACCAACGGGCACTTACCATTCTCTACGACCGGCAGGAGAGTGATGATGTTGTCTGCGGTATATTCGAGGTGCTGCTCAGGCAAGATATGGAGCTGTTGCCTGACAGGGCAGAGCCGTATTTGCTGAAAAGCGTCAGGAACGAATGCCTGAAGAGAATCCATCAGAAGTCGAATCGTGAGCGGCTGATGCAGTTCTATGCGAAGGAAAGGCAGATTGATGAAGACCTGAAGAAAGACGAAGAACGGTTAAGCCGTTTGCAGGCCATCGCCCATCGTTGCCTCACCCAACAGGAGCAGGATATCTTCCACATGCGTTTCCTGGAAGGACTGGGCTATGATGACATTGCCCGAGGACTCGGCATCAGCCGTGTGGCAGTATGGAAGCACCTTTCTCATCTCGTTAAAACGTTAAAGCAACAATTCAATAATCACTGAGCCATGACTGAAGAAGAGAAAACAATGCGGCTGTTGGATGCGCAAGCGCATCCCGAGCATTACTCCGACGAGGAGATAGGCGAAATGCTTGATGATACCAAGGACGTGTCCGACCTGAAGCGCGCCCTTGCCGATGAGGACGCAAGGAAAGAAATGATAGACGTGGAGGACGCCTGGAGCAGGTTTGAGTCCAGGCAACATCCGGCAAGGCGCTATGCTCCGATGAAGATTGCTGCCTCGGTCATCGGCATCCTCTTTGCTTGTGCCTTTGCATACGCAGCAAGTGTAAAGCTTGGCATTGTCAGCAATCCTTTTCAAAAGGAGGTCGCAGTAAAAGCAAAGACAACGGCGGTTGCCACAGCAAAGAAAGACAGTGCGCAAGACACGCTGACGCGTACGATGCCAAAGAAAGCCGATGAGACTCCGAAAGTCATCAACTTCGACGACGAGGAGCTCGAAGCGATACTGTCTCAGATGGCTGCGTTCTATCATGTGAAGGTCAGCTACGTTCATGATGTCGTCCGACATATCCGCTTGCATTTCAAGTGGAATCAGGCGAACAGCCTTGACGATGTCATCACTTTGCTCAACAGTTTCCAACAGATAGACATTGTCCGGAAAGGGGATACCATCATCGTAAACGACTAAGTCATGAGAAGATTACTTTTGCTATCTATACTCTCTGTGGTCTTCATGGCGCAGACCTCTGCCCAGCGCATCACCCACCACTTCCGGGAGGTGACGATGCCAGAGGCCTTACGCATCATAGAGCATCATAGCCATTACACCATCAACTTCATATACAACGACCTGGAGGACTTCCGCGTCACGGCCAACGTGAAGGACATGACGGTGCCGCAGACCATCCGTCAGCTCATCGGCTTCTATCCCATTCAGGCTACGATGGTGAACGACAGCGTCATCTCCGTAGAATGTACACAAGACGGCAAATGGAGGTATAAGGGCAGAGTCGTTGACGAGAAGGGCAGGCCTTTCGAGTTTGCCAACATCACCTTGCGCTCGTTGCAGGACTCAAGTATCATAGCCAAAGGTGTAAGCAATGAGAATGGATTTTTCGTCATTCCCTGTAATGCCACGAAGGTGATGGCACGGATCAGTTATGTCGGCTATCAGACCGTGGAAATGGTCTGTAGCCATGAAGACATGAGTACGGTACATCTGCTTCCGTCCCGCCTGACCTTGAAAGAGGTTACAGTGAAGTCCCGTCAGAAGATTCATAAAACAGACTATGATGTTTTTATCCCGACAGCATTGCAGAAGAAGGTGTCTATAGACGGCTATGACTTGCTTCGGAACATGGCAATCCCTCAATTGGACATTGACGCCATCACCAATGAGACAACCGTAAAGGGGAAGGCGGTGACCTTTATCATTGATCATCACATTGTCACAAATCCCAATGACATCAAGCAGTTGTCGCCCAACGATATTCTGAAAGTGGAATATAACGCCATGCCTACGGGTGAATATGCTCAATACGACTGTACTGTTAAGTTCACAACAAAGCGAAAGGACCGGGGTGAGAACATCATGGTCAGTGGAATGCAGGGACTGAACAAGAATGTTGGGGATGTTAACAGTGTGGTAAGATTCTACAGGCAGAGATATGAGCACAGTCTGGCGTACGCCGAATCCCATTCTCATGACGATGACTCATACACTGCCCAGACAGAGCATTTTGGTTATCCGAACGGGGACAAGCTTGAGAAAGACCTTGTTTCCAACGCTTCAAGTCAAAAGAATAGAAGCAGCAACCTGTTCTATAACCTCCATTATTATGGTGATTCCGCGACTTTCAATGTGCGGTTAGGCTATCTTTTTCGCCGACCGGAAACAAGTACGGATTATCAGACCCATTATCAAGGAGCCTTTGAAAGGATCACGACCTCATTGGAAAACAGTAAAGAAACTTCCCATTCGCCCTACCTGTCCTTCAGCGGCAGATTTCAGTTGAGGAACCGGCAACGATTGAGTTTCAGGGGATCTTTGGATTACTCCAACAACAGATTTGACTATCTGCTCAAGGAAGGGTCTTTCAGTAATAGCAATGACACGAAAGAGCACTACTATAGATTAGTTCTCGGAAGCAATTACACAAAGGTGATGGACAAGGACTGGACGCTGACGGGGGCTCTGTATAACTTCACAGAGAACTCACGAACGAATTACCTGCTCAACCAAACGAAGGTAAAGGGCGGTCTGACCTATTCTGAGACGTTGTTGGAAATGGGAATCTCCAAACGATGGGAGAAGATGTTCGCGTCTTTGGATGGTGGCATCAGCCAACTGTTCTACAAGATTCGGAGCGAGGCGCATCAATACCGCTATAGCCCAAGAGTAACAGCTACGGTGAGATACACCTTCACTCCAAGCCTCTACGTACAGTATCGGGGCTGTTTGACGAACAGTTACCCGACAATGACGATGTACAACAACATCGAGCAAGACATCGATTCAATACAGAAGAGACGGGGCAATCCGAATCTGAAGCCCACGACCATCGTTTCCAACACGCTGAATGTCAACTATGATGTCGGCTCCTGGTCGTTCTATACCATGTATGACATGTTCATCAGTTGGAAGAACAACGCTGAGTTTGTCAGCTATGACAATGGCTATTTTATCCATTCGTTGCTGTCGGAGGGGCATTATTACTACACCAATCCGGAAATAGGAATGAGCTATTCAAAGAATGGGCTCCTAGTGAAGACAAGGTTGGGTGCTGAGCACTATCAGATAACCGGCAGAAACGGCTTGACGGATACGGAATGGTATACCAAGTCGTCCATTTCGTATGCTATCAACGCGCTGAATGTTGGCATGTATTACACAAGCTATCGGCATGGCGTTTATGCCACGCTTGAGCAATGGTCGAACACCGCGCTCTACGGTCTGACCGTCTCCTACAAATACAAGAGTATTGGCGTGCAGGCAGGATGTCAGAATCCATTTACCGATTATCGTTCCCACAGTTCACTGCTCACGCAAGACTACAGCAAACGTCAATACCGCCTTGATAATCTCCGCGGGAAGTTCTTTTATCTGAAAGCATCCATATCCTTGGACTTTGGCAACAGGAAACACTCATACACTGATGTGGATACCAGCAAGAGCATCAATTCTGCGATTATGAAGAGTGGAATATAAATAGCATGAGGGCAAATGGACTCGGTACTTACAGCGAAGCTATTCGTCACTCCAAACATTGTTATCTCCGTCCTCGTCCATGAATACAACACCTTTCTTTGCAAGGCCAGCGCCAGAGTCGTCTCCTGAGTCGGTATAATCTTGGCTACCACCCATCGGTACAGTAGTTTCATCCATCAAACCATCGCACAAGCGAACGATAAAACATGTTGGACTCGTGTATTCTCTTTTTTCCATTATCGATCCTCCTATCATTATTTACTAATCACGATCTTTTTCCCATGATGAATATAGATTCCCCTTTGAGAAGGCATCGTTTCCAATACTCTTCCGTCAATGGTGTACCACGGCGAATCAGCATTATTGACCGATGTTCTTATATCGGAAATACCAGTAGAAAGAAAGTCAAGAGAGAGGACAAATCCCTTCGCTGAGCTTGTAGAAGTTCCGTCTAAGTCGAGATAAGCCCTCCACGTACCAATCTTGGTGTTGGTTGACCGCCAAAAGCCTAATTTCTTATAGTTTACAGAACTGGCATTGCTCTCAATCCCTAACACGTAGTAAGTATCCTTGTTGGAAATAGCCGCGTTTTGAGTTCCCTTCAACAGATTGGAAGCCGCAGACTTTGCAGTGCCCGTGCTTTGGTTCAGCGCGAAGAGAGTATAGGTGTCGTCAGAACGGCGGATCAGCATCGGCGTGTTGGCAGCGACAATCTCTCCCTCAGAGGCAATCTCAGTCAGGTAGGCTTTGTTGTCATAGCTTCCCGGCGTCACCTGGGTAGAGGAGACCGCGTATGCGGTGGCACCCGTTGGCAGGACGACATCATAAGGGAGGTTGACGGTGCCATACTCCTGCGACATCGGCAGCAGATAGCATTCCACGCTGTCGGTGACATCCATGACATCCAAGTTGGAAAGGCTGGATCCCGTGTTATAGTTATAAGTGATGGTGGTGATTGAAGGCTTTGCCGTAGAACTTGCCCAGTTGAACAGTCGGGTACGAACGGCACCGTTGCTAAATTTCAAAGGCACCCATCCATTTGCCGCCGTGCCGACAGTGAATGTGATCGGTGTGGTAGCACCTGAGAGGTTCAGCTTTGCCTCACTAATCTTGCTTGCATCAATACCTTCCTCAACTTTCATGTAGGCATCCGTGCCATCGGTGTAGAGCATCATGCGGCGCTTTTGGTTGCCTACGGCAGCACCCTTGAAAAGATTCGTATCATAATTTTCTTTCAGATTAGTATAACTACTCAAGTCTATAAAAGCCAAGGCATTGTTGCTTACGCTGATAAATTTCATTTGAGAGACTGACGTTGGATGAATGATCAGAGATGTCAACTTGTTGCTATGACAATCGAGATGAGTCAGCTGGGTGTTGTTCGTCAGGTCAAGGGTGGTCAGAGAGTTACTGTAACACGACAGACCCGTCAAGGCAGTATTCCCGCTTAGGTCAAGCTCCTTCAACTTATTATTAAAGCAGAGCAAGGTTTGGAGCTGAGTCAGCATGCTGACATCCAGCGTAGGCATGTTGTTGCCATATACCGACAGATAAGTTAGTTTGGTATTATTGGTTAAGTCCAAGCTTGTTAGGTTTGGGTTACCAAAAGCCCAAAGTTGTTGCAACGCCGTGTTTTTTGACAGGTCAATTGACGACAACTGGTTGGTGTAGAAGGACAGTTGTATCAGTTTGGTGTTGTTGGTAACATCCAGTGTTGTGAGCAGATTATTGGCAACATAGAGATATTTGAGGTTGCTGCATTTGCTCACATTGATGCTGGTCAGCGTATTCATTCCAGCGCAGTTGATATTGGTCATGTTTGGATTATGGGTGAAGTCCAGCGATGTCACCTTGCAACCCGTGATGTTCAATACCTGAAGATTCTCATTGCCACTCAGGTCGATCGTTGTCAAACCAGGATTGTCTTGGCAGTACAAGCTGGTCAGATTCGTGAAATACTTCAGTCCCGTAAGGTCCTTGATTTTTTTCCCTTTCAGACCGTTGCCGAAAGTAGTGATCGAGTTAATTGTGCTCTGTTTCAATATTCCTGTTTTGCCGGCAATAGAATCAACAAATGTTCTGAAAGCCGGATCAGGGAAGTTGGAATCGTTAATAACGACATCATCAGCATAGGCATGAGTAGATGCTAAAAGCATAACGCTCATCATCATGAAGTGAGACAGCACAAACAGTTTCTTCTTACCACACGTCAAGAGAAGAAGCCAATCTCTTTGTTTAAAAATTCTCATAAGCAAATTATTTAATGCAAGTGCTTAAAAAATTGAGTTTTACTTTGTTGATTAACTCTTTATATCGTAAAAGTCTTTGATGTTAACACCTATTATGCCGCAAAGTTAGCAATTATCTCATGAACGACCAAATAATTCTCCGTATATCCTTATTTTTCTATCATACCGAACCATTGTGAACGTCAAGGGTAGCCAACAACTATAGTGGTGAGATTGTCGTACCCAAAAAGTTCACAGAGAAAGATCATTCAAAAAACCTCGAAAGCTCACGCTTTCGAGGTTTTCAATCTAACAATCACACAAATTATAATCTATCTATTAACACCTATTGATAGCAGTAAAATCCAACTTAAATCTTCTTACCTATTTTACCCTACTGTGATCTGACGTTCCACCTTTTGCTCTTCCTTGACAATCTTGGGAAGAACGACGGTGAGCACTCCGTCTGCCACACGAGCCGAGATCTTGTTCTTGTCAACATCCTCCGGTAAGATCAAGGTCTGCTCAAACTTGCTGTAAGAGAATTCCCTGCGCAGGTAATGTGCCTGCTTGTTCTCATCCTCATGATGGTTCTCCATCTTAATGGTCAAGTTTCCATCTGCATCGATATTGACATTGAAATCATCCTTACGCATCCCCGGAGCAGCTAACTCCACTTGATAATCATTTGCTGTTTCCAAGACATTGATGGCAGGTGCCGTTGCATTGGTTCTCGGCATGTTATTATTCTCAAAGAAATCATTAAAGACTTCTGGTAACCATGAATTTCTATACATATCTTAATCTCCTTTTAATTTATTCGTATTGAAGAACACTTGAATTCATGCAACTAACATACCAAGACGAAAGTTCCGCCATTCTGTCTTATCAACATGACAAAATGACGGAACCCTATGATAAGAAATACGTCTTTATTCCTTACCTTCTTCTTTGCGATCGTCTACATTGTCGCCTTCTGTAGGAGCGAGTTCCTCCTTGAAGTCCGTGATCCCGTTTTGGACAAGGATATTATACCACTGCAGCAATTTCTTGATATCACTGTCATGGACACGATCCCTGTCATAGGAAGGAAGCACCTCTGCAAAGTAATCATGCAATTCCTTGGGAGAGGCTTTCTTATAATTGAAGGATGCCGGCTTATTTCCCTCCTTCTTGCCAACATTCTCGAGCACCTGCCACAAGGGGACATCCTCCGCATCCGTGTACATGGCGATATCGGCAAGACTGGTCACGCGATCTGTCGCAAATGCGGGTTGGCGCTTATGGGTTTCATCCAAAGCTTCTACTATCAAATTCATTTTGCCACGAGAGACCAGCTTATAAAGACCGGGCTTCCCAGCAATTGAAAGTATTGTTTCCATCTTAACTGTTTAATTAGTTATTAATTTACAGGATGCAAAGATACTGCAAACCGAGAGAAATACAAAATAAAACTTGTTTTATTTTTATTTCCGAGGTGCAGCGTAGCTTATCAAAAGATACTGCAAACCGAGAGAAATACACGATTTGATTGAGTATCAAATCTTCTAAAACTTGTTTTATTTTTATTTCCGAGGTGCAGCGTAGCTTATCTAAAGATAATGCAAACCGAGAGAAATACACGATTTGATTGAGTATCAAATCTTCTAAAACTTGTTTTATTTTTATTTCCGAGGTGCAGCGTAGCTTATCTAAAGATACTGCAAACCGAGAGAAATACACGATTTGATGGATCGTTTCGGTTTTCACCATAAACACGCCAGGGAGAGACAGCAACTCTTAACGCAAATCGTAATGACAATAATCAATGTCGACAAAGCCTTTTTCTTCCTTGTCATTAAAATTATATATGCCAATACGGTCGCCACGGTAATAACCCCAGGATAACTGATAGCAGTGTCCAAAGGGCTTGAAGTGTTTTCCATCTTTACTGTATGAATAGGATGAAAGTCCATCAAGCCCCCATTCTGACCGAAGGTAGATGACAGTAGGCAATTCTATTCGTTTCTTCAGGATGTCACCATTCTTCCTATACTCCAGAAACAATGCCCCCGATTCCTTCGTAATTCCAAGTCCACTATGCTTTTCTGAAAAATGGCAGAGTCCGGCATGTTGCCCATTTGACATAGCCGAGATATCCATTTTAACAGTTACTTGACTCTTTGATGTCCTGAAACTTCGTTGTGTCAAAGTATTACCGGCTGATAAAAGATCGTTCTCATGCAATGGCTGAAAGGCTTTGAGTCGCAACCACCCCTTACGGGATGTAAGAGAAAACATTTCTTGTCGGGGCTGATAGTTCCATTCCCACTGAATGCCCAATACTGCATTGCTAAAGTCATCACTGCGACGCAGGAAACGTCTCTTCTTGTCTTTCGAAGGCATCTTGCCCTTCCACACCATCCCACCTTTCACTCTCGTTGACTGACTACCGATCAAGGGCCATCCCTCTTCCCAAGTCACAGGGAGAAGACTCGCAATCCTACCACTCCAGTCTCCTGTGCCATGATGAGTCAGGAAATACCATTTTCCATCGCCTCCTTCTATTATTCCTCCTTGATTAGGCTCGTTGGCTTCAGTGTTTGGCTGTGCGAGCTGCCGTTCTTCCGTATAGGGTCCCGTAATAGCCTTGGCACGCTTAGCCATGACATAGCGTCCCTTGCCAGGTTGATACTCACTAAAAATAATGTAATACCAATCTCCTTGCTTAAGTAGCTTATTGGCTTCCCGACCGTTTCCTTCGTTCACCAACCTCGCGGATTGCCTATTGATACGCTTTCCATCCGGAGACATATCAAAAATATAGGTTTTATAGTTGTCAGAGAAATGGGTACCAATAAAATATGACTTGCCATCCTGATCCCAATAAACAGAGCAGTCGTCCCAACCTGCCTCTGGAAGGAGACAAGTCAATGCCTCCCATGGACCCTCCACACGAGATGCAGACGTCATAAAGAATCCTTCGTCTGGCGTTCCAAAGAACAAATAGAACTTTCCTTGGTGATAGCGGAGTGTTCCTGCCCAGATTCCCCTTGCATACCGATTCATATGTTGGCTATCCAATTCCCGACTGATCTGGGTGAGGTCAGGGACTGCATGTCCACAATATTCCCAATTGACAAGATCTGTAGAATGAATGATAGCCATTCCTGGAGAAAACTGGAAAGTAGAGGTAATCGCATAATAATCATGCCCGACCTTGATACAATCGATATCGCTGAAGTCTGCGGGAATAATGGGATTGAGATAATATCCATCACCTTGGTCACCCCACTTATTCCAGAATCCCCATACGCGGTTCTCTGCTGCACAGTTGGAAGAAACAATCATCAAGGAGAATAATGCAAAAAGAATCAATTGCCTCATTTTTCTGCTACTTATTTATCAATGCATGTTTATTCCTTATGATGGAGGATGGTATCAAGTTGCCGATCAATATCAGCAACTCCATCATTGACAATCTCATAATCGCTCCTTGCCACGACTTGCGCTGGTGGTAACTGACGATGGATCCATCCTAATGCCTGCTCACGTGAGATACCGTCTCGCCGCATGATCCTCGTGAGGCGGACCTCCAGTGGGGCCGTCACGCAGATAACCTTATCAATTCTAACACGCTTATCGAAACCGGAGTCAAAGAAAATGGCGGATTCCAGCCAATCGTATCCAGATTGTTCAAAGTCTTGTGCCACGGCAGGATGGACGATTGCATCCACCGCATGGGCATGCTGCTTGCTTTGGAGGATATACTGGGCAAGAACACGCTTCTGCAGGACATGTCCTACGAAGGTCTCCTCCCCGACAAGGTCCTGCAACTGACGCTGAAGAGAAACCGAGGTGCGCAACAATCGTTTGGCTGCCTCATCACAATCGTAAACACGGATACCCCGTACTGCCAACCGTTGGCAGACAAACGATTTTCCACATCCTATTCCACCCGTTATGGCATATTTCATTGTTGCTCAATCAAATAATCCACCTGCTGATGCTCCAGGGTCGCCTTGCTCACGCCATGAGGATAGGTCTTCAGGATCAACTGGCATTTATCTGAGGGATGCCGTATGATATCTTCGTAATCTGCAACCACTTTAAAATATTCCGGTTTGATCTTACGGAATTCGCTGGCTCCCACAATAAACTTTACCGTAACGCGGGAAGGGAACAGGCGAAGCGTCTTTCCAACAGGCATGTTGATCGGGATAATCGGCACTTCCACACTTTCCTCTGTCAGGATATCAGGATATAGGCACATCTTTACCCGCGTAGGGACGATCTTTGCGCCTTTTATAGGCTTCAAGGTGACATACTGGACTACTGTATCCTCAAAATTACGGATGTTCAGGATTTCTGTCTCAACATACTTCATGCTATCCAAGATCTCCTTGCTGGCATAGACTGTCACCAACTCCGGCTGGAAGATCGTCTTGGCCAAATAATGACTTTGACCGGGGATAACCTTCCCCATCAAATGGATCGGGAACTTCCGGCTCCTTCCATAATTGAAATAGAAGGTCAACTTATCCGGCTTCACTGATGTAATTCGCGTTGATCCGTAAAGTTGTGCAGCAACTTGCTTTTGCACATCTGCCAAGGGAACAGTGCCCACTCCCGTGTCTTTGTTGGCATAAGTATTGAAGTTCACGTAGAGCGGATGTATCCTGCTACCATAAAAATACGGGACGAGCGTGAAGCCCTTGTCACGCACGGTCACCTTCAAGGTATCTGGAAGATCATCGGTAATCACGGCATTCTTGGGCACATTATATAAGCGCATGGGAATGCAGATTTCCCTTTCCAAGGTCTCATTCAAGGACATCATCAACCAGAAGATGCCACTGAGTGCCAGGAAAAACAAAAAAAACAGAAACTCCTTGTTCAAGAATCCAAACAAGAAGTTCCTGACTGCCGACAATATCTTTGAGATACCGTTCTTATTCATTTATTTAACTCCAGGGTTCTGGGAGGCTGCATCAGCGAAAACGGATGCCTTGTCCACTTCGATGACAACGCCTCTGGCGATCTCCACCTCAACCTTGTTGCCTGCCAGGTCTATATGCTTGACGGTACCATAGATACCTCCACCCGTCACGACCTTCGTTCCCTCTTGGAGTGCATTTTGGAAATTACGTATTTCTTTCTGTTTCTTCTGCTGTGGGCGGATCATAAAGAACCACATGATTGCGAAGATGGCAATCATCATGATCAGGAAGCTCATAGAACTTCCACCAGCGCTCTGCTGAGCAGCCAATAACATAAATGTATTCATCCTTTAATTTATTAATATTTGATTATTCTTTGTTTTCTCCTGCAGTATCATTCCCCTCCCTAACGACTGTCTTATGGGAGCGCGGCTCATTCATCGACTTCATCATCTTACCCGTATGAATCAGGTAGCGGGCGATTGCGTCCAACATGCCATTGATATAGCCACCACTCTTGGGCGTACTATACAATTTCGCCAGTTCCACATATTCATTGATCGTCACGGATACCGGGATATTCGGGAATGTCAGCATCTCAGCGATAGCAATCTGCATGATGACGACATCCATATACGCCAATCGGCTGAAATCCCAGTTGCGGCTGGCATCACTCATGTAATGCTGGTAAGTGTCCGCATTCAGGATCGTGGCACGGAACAACTTCCGGGCAAAGTCCTTGTCTTCCTCATCCTTGTATTCAGGAAGAATCTCCTGCTTGCTCTTGTTCTTGGGATCGAAACGCTTGATGGTCTTCAAGACAAAGGTATCAACGATCTCCTTGTCATCATTCCAATACAGGCTTTTTTCCTCCAACAGGCTGTCAAGGTCTTCATTCTGCATGATCAGTTGCTTGTATAGCTTACGCCATACCTCCCGGTCAGCCTCATAGGAATCATCTGTATCTTCCATATAATCCTTATAAGTCTCGCTCTGCTCGATTTGGGAATACAGCTTACGGACGAATTCAACGTCATTATCCCAGGTCAGCTTCTGGTTCTCGATGAATTCATTCAGCATCTTGTTCTCTTCCAACTGGCATGCGAATCTGTTGAAGGCAAACTTCTGCGAAGGTTTTTCCGTTCCCTCACGCTGTGCCCTTGCCGTCTCCACATCCACATGATGCCTTGCCTCACGGGTCACTGCCACAATGAGATCCAACAGGTAATTATATAAATCGTAAGACTTTGAAAGGCTGAAAAGAAGCTCCTTCTCAGCATTATCCATGTTCCTATTCCCGTTTTGATAGTATGCGTAGGTTAACTGAACTATCTTTATTCGAATCAATTCTCTGTTAATCATTATTCTTGAAGATAACTTGTTTTTCTATTCTGATAACTTGTAATTACGATTGCAAAAGTAGGTAATTTTCTCGTGATATGCAAGGAATGTGAATGTTTTCGATGTTTTTTTATAGAAACTTTGCACATTTCAAAGAAAAAGCGTACCTTTGCACCGCTTTTTTGAGCACATCAATGAAGATTTAAGTTCTCGTGTGATGGCGAATTAAGGCACAATGAACAATAGTCAACTTAATTTAGAGTAACACATTATGAAAGAGATTAATGTATCAGGTCAGAAGCGTACAGACCTTGGAAAGAAAGCTTCTAAAACATTGAGAAAAGAAGGATTGGTTCCTTGCAACCTCTATGGTGAGGCCGTAGCTGACGGAAAGCCAGTAGCCCTGTCATTTGCATCACCTATGAGCGAGCTCCGCAAGATCGTTTACACGCCTCATATCTACGTCATCAAATTGATCATTGATGGAGAAGCTCACACTGCTATTATCAAAGAGCTCCAGTTCCATCCCGTAACGGATGCACTGCTCCACGTTGATTTCTTCGAGGTAAACGACCAGAAGCCTATCACCATCGGTATCCCTGTCAAGTTGAATGGACTGGCACAAGGTGTTCGTGATGGCGGTCGTATGAACCTCTCTATCCGCAAGATCAACGTAACAGCTCCTTATCAGCAGATTCCTGAGCACTTGGACATCGACGTTACAGGCTTGAGATTAGGCAAGAGCATCAAGGTGGGTCAGCTGAGCTTCGAAGGCTTGGACATCGCTACTCCGAAGGAAGTTGTTGTTTGCTCCGTGAAGATGACACGTCAGGCCGTTGCAAGCGACCAGTCTACTGAGGAAAGTACGGAGGATGCAGCAGCAGCTACTGATGCAGCAGCTCCAGCAGACGCAGCAAAATAATTTAAATGGATAAATATTTAATTGTAGGCTTGGGCAACCCTGGAGATGAGTATCAGGGTACCCGCCACAATACAGGATTTATGGTATTGGACGCTTTTGCGAAAGCGTCCAATATTGTTTTTGAGGACAAACGCTACGGGTTTATCGCAGAGACTTCCCTGAAAGGCAGGAAAGTGATTTGCTTGAAGCCGACGACGTTCATGAACCTCAGTGGCAATGCCGTACGCTATTGGCTCAACAAGGAGAATATTGACCAGCAACGACTCCTCGTCATCTCGGATGACGTGGCACTGCCCTTAGGGGCCTTCCGCCTGAAAGCAAGCGGAAGCAATGGAGGGCATAATGGACTGGGACATATCCAACAGCTCATCGGAGAGAACTATGCGCGGTTGCGCATGGGCATCGGGAATGACTACCCACGAGGAGGACAGATCGACTGGGTGTTGGGACATTACTCCGAAGAGGACATGAAAGTCTTGCAACCCAGCATCGACACGGCTGTCGAGATCATCAAAAGCTTTGTCTTGGCTGGCATCGACATCACCATGAACCAATTTAATAAATTAGGGAAGAAATAGAACTTCCCTACCCTTTAGTTTACATGCTTATGGCAGATATTGCAAGAATAGACAAATGGCTGTGGGCTGCAAGGATCTTCAAGACAAGGTCGATTGCTGTGGATGCCATCAAGAATGGGCGCGTCACGGTCAATGGGGTCCAAGTGAAACCCAGTCATACAATCAAGGCGGGCGAGGTCGTCCATGTCAAGAAGCCCCCTATCACCTATTCGTTCAAGGTCCTCAAGACTATTGAGCAACGGGTTGGGGCGAAACTGCTGCCGGAGATCTATGAGAACGTCACGGACAAGAAGCAATACGAACTGTTGGAGATGAGTCGTATCAGCGGGTTTGTCAACAGGGCAAGGGGTACAGGTCGACCGACCAAGAAAGACCGACGTGCCTTGGATGCCTTTGTCGATCCTGCCTTGTTCGGCTTTGATGACGAAGAGGCATGGGATGATGACGACCTGGAAGATGAGAAAGAATCATAAGGAAGAACTGCTAACCCAATCACAACGAACATGAAGAATATCGCGCTCTTTGTATCTGGCAACGGGACGAACTGCGAGAACATCATCAGGTATTTCTCGAACAGCCAGCAGATACACATTGCACTCGTCCTGAGCAACAAACCGGATGCCTTTGCCCTCACGAGGGCTCGTAACTTAGGCATCGCGACTGAGGTATGCCCGAAGGCTGACTTTAACAAGGAAGAGGTCCTGATGCCCTTGCTGAAGAAATACGGAATCGACTTTATCGTCTTGGCGGGTTTCCTGCTGATGGTTCCTGATTTCCTCATCGATGCCTACGACCATCGGATGATCAACATCCATCCTGCCCTGCTTCCGAAGTTCGGAGGGAAAGGAATGTATGGGCATCATGTTCATGAGGCCGTCAAGGCTGCAGGGGAAAAGGAGACTGGGATGACCGTCCACTGGGTGAGCAGGGTCTGCGACGGGGGAGAGATCATCGCACAGTTCACGACTCCCCTCTCACCGGATGATACTCCGGATGATATCGCCGAGAAAGAACATCAACTGGAAATGAGGCATTTCCCAGAGGTCATCGAACGACTGTTGACCAAGCAATAAAAAAGGTGGGACCGTGCATGTCTCACCTTTTATGATTTACGAAAGTTCTATCAATCTATCATTCTCATTTATCAAGAGGAGCTATCTACTCTCTTTTTCTATCCTCCATCACTACATTCGTAATGACTCAGTCCTGTGAAGCGTCTGCCCATTGATCCATATTGTCATCATCGGCAAAGGGATTGGTCTTCGCGGGATATTTGTCGTCCTGATGGATCTCTCCTGTACCAGCCAACAAGTTAAGGTCATGTTCGATCCATACCACCGCTGCTGTAGGTTGCTCGTATATTCTCTTTCTTTTTTCCATCATACTGTTATTTTTAGAGATAAGTCTTTATTTAAAGAGATATGTCTTTCCATTGTGGATGAAGATGCCGTGTGTAGGCTTTGCCACCCTGCGACCATCAACGGTATAATAAGCATCGTCATTCTGCAGTTTGGTATGGGTGGTAACCTGTGTAATGCCCGTTGTATGGTTGTCATCGAATCCGATAGCGCATTTAGCTCCCGCCTGTCCATCTTTGTCAATCCATCTCACTAATTCGTCACCATCGTCAGCAGGGAAGTGCAAGTAGGCACGACCAGGATAACTTTTTTCGCCGTCAATGGCACTGAAGAATCCCCAATAATTATCCACAGGCTTTCCTTCCTCTACTTTCTGGTCTTGATGATAGGTGCCTTTCTTCCACGTCTTAGTATGATACAATTGACCGAGGAAGAAGTTGATGTATTTCTTGCCCTCCACATATTCATAGGTATGGACCGGTGTTTCCACGAAAGTAGGTACCAGATAGTTCGCCGTATTCGGATCATACGATTCCTTGCCCGTATAGATCATGTCCTTTCTTGGAGCCAAGGTATCCACCGTTGCGTCATTAGTATAGAGCAACACGCCTACGCCTTTGGGGATAAAAGGTATCTCCTTTAAGATAAAAGCATCCTGGTCATCGCCACCTTGACTCTCCTGATGGTAGCCGACAGCGATGTACGAGTGCACGTGATATCGGTTCTGCATGTTATGGTCCTTGTTACAATAAGTACGGATAGAGCCTACCAAAGGTTGGTCGTAACAGTCAGTTGGCTTCTTATCCAATATTCCCTGACTATATTTGCCATAATAGAAAGTGGTTGAAATATTATAGGAGCCGATGTAGGGCAATGAGTAATTGCCTCCGTTCTGATACAAATTGTTATCGTCAGTATTAATGCCGCGCGTGCCCAAGCCGTTGCTCACCTGCTTCCACCAACGTTCAGCTGCATCCCATCCATTCGGCTCTCCGTTCTCGCTTATTGGCGTATAGAAATAAAAGCCCTTATGGGTCGTCTGGTTATTATTCTCAGCGGGAACGTCCTCGAACACAAGTTTCCCCTTATAATAAGGTGAGAAGGTACCGTCGTTCTGCTTGTCCGCAAAAAGGAAGGTGGTGTATTTTGCAGCATAATAGGAACCGTTGTCACTCCCCTCCGTACAGTTACAAGCAGCGTATGCCACTCGTTTCTGATCATTGAGCTTCGCCTTGTAGGTAAGGCTGCCGTCGTCATTCTGTTTGATGGTAAGTTCCAGACAACCGTCCATGACGAGATCCTTGGCGGTCATGCCATTATATAGATTCTTTTGCTCCGACTGTGGCACGTTCTTCTTCACTTCAAGGCAGTTACCGGAGAAACTCCACCAGTTCCACCAAGTGGCTCTCTTGCTGGTTGATTTGGTAAGCGTTCCGCTGTTGGAACCATCCTCTCCATTGACCATCTGACCTTTTGACTGAGGTGTATAAAGGTAGCCCTCGTCATCGCCCACTATAAACTGGAAGCCTGTATATGCATTCTGTCCTGCATTAGGACACGGATACGTCGCTGGCACATACATGAGCCAAGTATCATCTGAGGTTTGCTTGAATTTCAGGTGATTTTTCGTTACTGACTGCGTAATCATATAAAAGTCTTTTGCATAGACGCTGATAGATGTCAGCAAGCCAACCATTAATACAATCACTACTTTTTTCATTTTGCAGTATTATTCGTTTAAAGATAAAATTGGTTATCGATAATTGTGAGAACAGAACCTTGGTTATCCACCTATTAAATAGATTCATTTGATCTCTCTTACACGGTGCAAAGTTAAAGAATTCCTTAATTGTACTAATTACATATATTGCACTTTGATTAACATATTTTGCCTAAAATTGTCTTTTATGATAAAATATGTAATATTTACTGTCAAAAGGCACGATTTGAAAACGAATCATACTATCTTTGCATCAACTTAGTTGAGAGACCTGCAAAGAATTGGCATAAGTATAGATTAAGAACAGACAACGATCTGATACGGAAAGGTTAGTCAAAAGACTGCCTGAACATCATATAACGAACGAAATTGCGACACTGACTATGTTAGGAGATGAGAATCTAATCATTATAGATCACGACCTGAAGAGATTAGGCGAGGACGAAAGCATTTCCAGCTACATTGCGCACATCCTGTGTACCAATGGGGAATGTAAGTTCCGCTTCAATGGCAAGGAGTCAATCCTGAAAAAAGGCAACGCCATGATACTGCCACTACAATACCTGGTGGAAGACAAAAGACCTTCGCCCGACTTCCAGGCGATATGCATCTATATCCGCCCAGAAATCATTGAGATCCCCCATAGTATTAATGGTACGAAGTTACATGGCTCAACGGAAATATTCCTAAACCCCATTGTCACCTTAGACGAAGAACAGCAAACGCTGATCAACCTCGATTTCAAGTATTTAGAGTGGAGAATGGTGCATCAAGGCCTCGTCTATCGGGAAAAGACGCTGTACCATGCCGTGCAGAACCTGGTACTCGACTTATGCGGTATTTATTTCAGCAGAAGCACGAATGATACGGTTTCGTCAAGGTACATAGAGGTCATGGCGGGTTTCATCGGCCTGCTCGAAGATGGGGAATACGCAAGTCACCGGACATTAGACTATTATGCCGACAAGCTGAACGTCACTACGAAATACTTGTCGGCAGCAACACGGGCGTTTACGGGGCAGGGTGCCAATTATTGGATCAGCTGCTTTACGGTCATACACATCCGCAAACTACTGGCAAACTCCACGAAGACACTGTCCGAAATTGCTACCGACATGAACTTCTCATCGCTCGCTCACCTGAACACATTCTTTCGCAAACATGTGGGCATGAGCCCTACGGAATTCAGGAACAGACAATGGGACAAGCCCAAATCCGTTAGGGG
>ERZ779941.324-NODE-324-length-22795-cov-2.850792_pt1 | contig 22795 bp, 20 predicted proteins | sample MGYA00511952_ERZ779941 | MGnify/ENA primary metagenome ERZ779941 (study PRJEB29588, sample SAMEA2142846) | human gut metagenome | biome: human gut; feature: human-associated habitat; material: faeces | place: Denmark | collected 2008/2010 ...
GAGCGCTGCAAGACCTAAAATGATGATACTTGACTTTTTCATTGGATCAATCTTTTTCTAATTCTTCAACAGGAATATTGGGCTTGTACTGACGAAGCTCATTGAGTACTTCCTTATCGACAGTGTCATCGAACGTAATCGGCTTCAGCTTCTCCTGTAAGTACTGGAAGATACAGAACAGGGCGGGCACGACAAACACCTGTACCAGCGTACCCAAGAACATACCGCCCACGGCAGCGGCTCCTAAGGTCTGGTTACCATTCTTGCCTACGCCAGAAGCAAACATCAATGGGAGCAGACCAATCACCATAGCCAACGAGGTCATCAGGATAGGACGCAGACGGGCTGCAGCTCCAAGGATGGCACTGTACTTGATGGCCATACCAGTCTGACGACGTTCAAGGGCGAACTGAACGATAAGGATGGCATTCTTAGAGAGAAGACCAATCAACATAATCAGTGAGATCTGCATGTAAATGTCGTTGCTATGACCAAAGAGATTGGTGAAGGCAAACGCGCCTGCCAAACCAAACGGCACAGACAGCAACACAGACAACGGCAGGATGTAACTCTCGTACTGAGCACTGAGGATCAGGTAGACGAACACCAAACAGAGGATAAAGATAAGCGCAGTAGAGTTGCTTGACTCAGCCTCAGAACGGCTCAATCCGGAGTATTCATAACCGTAGCCATCAGGAAGGTTATCATTGGCCACTTCCTCGATGGCTTTCATCACCTGTCCAGAAGAGTAACCAGTATTCGCATTCACGCTCACGTTAATGGCGGTGAAGAGGTTGAATCGGTTGATATTGGACGGACCATAGACCTTACGGAGCTTCACGAACTCGCTGACCGGTGACATCTCACCCGTAGAGGTACGTACATAGATACGAGTGAGCCCTTCGGGAGTCATACGACTCGCCACATCGCCCTGGATCATCACACGGAAGAGCTTGCCGTAGGCATTGAAGTTGGAGGCGTAAAGCCCGCCATAGTAACCTTGCATGACTGCAAGCACCACCTTAGGAGATATACCTGCCTGCTTGGTCTTGGATACATCGACATCCACCATGTACTGAGGATAGTTCGGGTTGTAAGAAGTCATAGCCTGTTGCACCTCCGGTCTCTTATTCAACTCAGCCAAGAAGCTCTTGGTCACGTTGAAGAACTTATTCAAGTCGCCACCGGTCTTATCCTGCATGGTCATGGTGACACCATTTTGCACGGAGAAACCGGAGACCATAGGAGGACCGAAAGCCAAGATCTGTGCATCCTTAATAGAGGCAGTCTGCTTATAGATCATGCCCAATACCGAGTTTTGCTCGTAGGGATTAACCAAGAGAGCCATAGGATCTTTGTCCTGAATCGCACGCTTAATACGATCGGTGATACCACCGCCACGCTCATCAAAAGGCTTTAACTTGATAATAAAGGTTGCCTGATCTGATCCCTGGCCTGCGATGAAGTTATAACCAATGATGGCATTGCGGTGAAGGATGGCCGGATTGTTGGCCAACATCTTGTCCACTTCATCCACAATCTTCTTGGTTCGCTCTTGAGAAGTACCTGGGTTAGCAGATATCGTCACGAAGATAGTTCCCGTGTCCTCATCAGGTACAAGACCAGTCTTGGTGGTTGTCATCAGGATGGCGAGTGCCACAATGCCCACCACGACAATCGATGCAGTAATGATGCGATGATTGATGATGTGCTCGACACCTTTCTTATATTTATTAACCGTCTTATCGAATACACGGTTGAAGCCTGCATGGAAGCGTGCGACGAATGTCTTGTTCTTCTCCGATTCTTCTCCCTGATGCGGTTTGAGGAAGATGGCACAAAGTGCAGGGGAGAGCGTCAAGGCGTTGATAGCCGAGATAACGATACTCACGGCCATGGTAACACCGAACTCACGGTAGAAAGTACCACTCGTTCCACTCATGAAGGACACAGGGACGAACACTGCAGCCATGACCAGGGTAATGGAGATGATGGCTCCCGAAATCTCGTTCATGGCATCGATGGCAGCCGTAAGGGCATTATCGTAACCTTGGTCGAGCTTGGCATGGACAGCCTCGACGACCACAATGGCATCATCGACCACAATGGCGATGGCCAACAACAATGCCGACAGCGTCAGCAGGTTGATGGAGAAGCCGAAAATCCAAAGGAACAAGAACGTACCGATCAAGGCTACAGGCACGGCAATCATAGGGATCAACGTGGAGCGGAAGTCCTGAAGGAAAATGTACACCACGAGGAACACCAGCAAAAGGGTGATGACCAATGTCATGATCACCTCATGGATAGAAGCAAAGAGGAAGTCGGTCACATCATACATCGTGACGATCTTCATGCCAGGAGGCATCACCTTCTCCTGCTGGGCGAGAGCTGTCTTCACGTCTGTGGCAATCTGCGTGGCATTAGAACCAGCAATTTGCTGCACCATACCCATACAGGCAGGCTTCCCGTCGTTGATCAGGCTCACGTTATACATCAAGGTACCAAGCTCAATCTTGGCAACATCCTTCAGCTTCAGGGTCTCGCCAGAGGTCTTACTGGTCAAGATAATGTTATCATACTCAATAGGAGTAGACAGACGTCCCTTGTAGCGAAGGGTATATTCGTATGCCACATTGGAGTTTTCTCCAAACTTACCAGGGGCAGCCTCGATGTTCTGCTCAGCCAATACAGCGGTAATATCCGATGGCATCAACCCGTACTGCTTCATCTTGTCCGGCTTCAACCAGATACGCATGGAGTAGTTGGCGGTAGAAGGGCTCTGCACATCACCCACTCCATTGATACGCTTGATCAACGGTACGATGTTGATATTGTTATAGTTGGTGACAAACTGATCATAGTATCTGCCATCAGAAGTGACGGCGTACATGATGACATTGGAGGTCTGTCGCTTGGTAACAGTGACACCGACCTGTGTTACCTCAGCAGGCAACAGGGCTTGTGCCTGCGAGACACGGTTCTGAACATTGACGGCTGCCATATCAGGATCGGATCCCTGCTTGAAGTAAACCGTAATCATACACATACCGTCGTTGGTAGTTTGGGATGTCATGTAGGTCATGTTCTCCACACCATTGATGCTTTCTTCCAAAGGCACGGCGACGGATTTCATCACCGTCTCGGCATCAGCACCGGTATAAGTAGCCTGCACCATGATGGTAGGCGGGGCAATGTCCGGGTATTGCTCAATAGGCAACGATACCAAACCGATGGTTCCCAACAGCACAAGCATGATGGAAATAACGGTAGAGAGCACCGGACGCTTAATAAAATTGGTAAAAGTCATATTCTTACCTTTTACTTGTTCCTAATATAAAAACGTTTGTTAATGAATGTCTAACACCAGTCTTACTGACTGGATTATTTACCAGACATAGCCTTGACAAAGCCTTTGGCCGTACCTTGCTCCTTAGAGAGGTTAGCAGCATCATCGATCTTCTTCTGATACTGCTCTTCGGTAATAGGCTTTATCTGCTCTCCGTCAGTCAACTTGTTGATGCCTTTCGACACGTAGCGATCACCGACATGTAGTCCACTGGTAACGACAAAGTTGACCCCGTCGTTCTGGGGATCGACCGTAATCTCGGAATACTTCACCTTATTGTTCTTATCAACAATATAGACAAAGTATTTATTCTGTACCTGAGAGGTTGCCTCCTGAGGTATCACGACAGCATTATTCTTGATGTAGGGCACGACGATCTGTCCAGCCCCTCCGCTCTTGAGAAGCCCCTGAGGATTGCTAAAGTGTGCAATGAGACTATAAGCTCCCGTAGTCGGGTCGATCACGCCACTCATTTTTACCACGCGACCAGGACTATTGTAGATTGAACCGTCAGCAAGTTGCAGTTTTACTGTAGGCATTTCCTTGATAACGCCAGCCACGCTACCTGCGGTTTTCGACATGCTGAGGATATCGCTTTCACTCATAGAGAAGAAGACCTCAACAGTAGAAACATCGCTCACAGTAGTCAGCGTGCTGCTTGCTGATACGAGCGCACCTTTCTTATAAGGCAGTGAGCCCACTACCCCAGACGCTGGAGCCGTAACCGTACACCAACTCAGAGTTTCACGGGCAGAAGCAAGGCTGGCGCGAGCTTGTGCAACCTGTGCCTCGGCAGTCTTGTAACTGTTAAGGGCTGTCTCCAACTCATATTGTCCAATGATGTGCTGCGCAAAGAGTTTCTTGCTATTCTGGTAGGTCAAACGTGTCGTATTTGCCTGAGCAATGGCTGTATTGAGTGCAGCCTGACACTGATTAACCGTAGCACGATAAGTCTCACTATCAATGGTGAACATCACCTGTCCGGCTCTTACTCTCTGCCCTTCATGCACATAAACATTAGTAATGTAGCCAGAGAGCTTGGGATGAACCTCTACGTCCTGAATACCTTTGATCGTTGCTGGATAAGTGGTCTGCATGCCAGCGCTGGACTCGCCTACCGTTCTGACGGCAAACTCATTGTCTCCAAGATTCATGCTACCACTTTTGCCTCCACAAGAGACAAGCAGCGGGGCTGCTAAAGCAGCCAACAAATACTTCATTATTCTCATACCTATTATTATATATTAATAATTAATCTTGATGTCGTATCCTATTCTTAATCTGGCAGATTTGAAATCAGACAAAGAAAATATTCCTTCCCTTTCTGTTTCTACGCTGCAAAGTTACAGATTATATCTGAAAACTTGAACCAACCTACTGAGTTTTTTAACAAAGATTAGAGCAGACTACCTCTATTATTAAAACACATTCAGATGGATTGGAACCACTCGCCCTTGCCCCATGAGAGCAGAGGAATGCACGCCCAAAGTTAAAACTGGAAATTCATGATTACCGAAACATGGCAAGTCATCCCCACTTTTACCACCATAAGCAGTCAACGCAGCCTTAATCACGGCCATCAATAAAAACTTAACTTGTCTCATACCTATACGAAATTACAAATATTTATTACAATATAGCATCAAACATCATTGCTCTTAAAGAAAACTAACCCGTCTAATCAAGTTTTGTTTCGGTGCAAAAATAGTCATTATATCCACACGTTGTTATTCGCAACGTCACTTTTTAATATTAATTACGGGATTTTATGCAATTATAGGAGTCCCATTTGCTTTGCCTTCGCATTCAAGAGCTTCATCAAGGGCTCGCGTTCGTTAGGAACCTTATTATCCAACACCGCGTCTTTCAAAGTCTGTTTTAAAGTTCCCACCTCACGGGATGGGATCAAATGAAACATTTCCATAATTTCGTTTCCATCAATGCAAGGCTGTAGCAAGCGTTTATAATCGCGTTCTTTTAGATCCTGCAGCTTTTCACGAACCATCTTAAAATTGTCAAGGAAACGTTGCTTGCGCACCTGGTTCTTACTGGTAATATCGGCCTCACAAAGCATCATCAAGTCGTCGATATCATCACCGGCATCATTCATCAAGCGCCTGACAGCGCTATCCGTCACCTCCTCATCTGCAATGACAATGGGTCGCATATGTAGATCTACCATTTTCTGGACATACTTCATCTTCATGTCCATCGGCAATTTCAATCGACGGAAAATCTGTGGTACCATTCTGGCTCCTAAGTAGTTATGATTATGGAACGTCCATCCTGACACAGGATCCCAACGCTTACTCTTCGTCTTCCCCACATCATGCAGGAGAGCCGCCCAACGAAGCCACAATTTCATCTCCTGCCGATATGGTTTTCCACCGGCCTGAGCCTTGCAGACATTGTCCAAGACTTCTAACGTGTGATAGAAATTATTCTTATGGGCACGCCCATTCCTTGTTTCCACAATATCCAGTGCCGCTAACTCCGGAAGGATCAGCGCTAATAGGCCACATCGATGCAAGTCTACAAAGCCCCGACTGGGCTGATCAGTCATCATGATCTTATTCAGTTCCTCTTCAATTCGCTCACCACTGATAATCTTGATTCTGTTTGCATTCCGCTCTAATGCGCTGAAAGTTTCGTCTTCTATGAAAAATCTTAACTGAGTAGCAAAACGGATACAGCGTAACATCCGAAGCGGATCATCAGAAAAAGTAATATCTGGGTCAAGAGGAGTCCGGATGATCCCATCCTCCATATCAGCAAGACCGTCGAAAGGATCAACGAGTTGCCCAAAGTGATCCTTGTTCAAGCAGACTGCCAAGGCATTGATTGTAAAGTCCCTCCGGTTCTGGTCGTCTTCCAAAGTACCATCTTCTACGACCGGCTTACGAGAGTCATGGCGATAGCTTTCCTTACGGGCACCGACGAATTCCACTTCCGTTCCCTTGTATTTTACCTGAGCAGTGCCGAAATTTCGGAAGACAGAAAGGTGGGCGCTCTTTCCCAGTTGCCCCTTTAATGCCTCTGCTACTTGGATCCCGCTTCCCACCACGACCACGTCAATATCATTGGACGGACGTTCAAGAAACAAATCACGAACATACCCCCCTACCACATAACACTCCAACTGAAGCGAATCTGCGGCACGGGATATCTGATGAAAGATGTCCTTATCAAGGAGCTTTGCCAAGTCGGCATCCGTAAGATTTCTCATCGATTTCTATTTTCGTGGCTGCAAAGTTACGGCAAATCATGCAAAAAGCAAAATAAAAACATGGCAAATTCACGATTATTGATTATCTTTGCCCTCATGAAAAAATATATTGTTATGATAGGGATATGCATGGCACTGCTTGCTTGCCATGGAGAAAAAGGTGACGAGGAAAAGGCGGCACCCTTGTTATCTAAAATAGAATCACTTTATCACGAGGGGCATTACCAGGCGGCCCTCGACTCGATCGTGCAACTCAGGGAAAAATACCCGACTGCTATCAACGCTCGTAAGAGAGCTTTGCTCATCTGGCAGGATGCCTCCTTGAAAAAAGCACAAGACGATATCGCCAAGACTGACTCCGCCTTGCAGGCGACAACAAGCCAATATAACGAGGCAAAGACCTTCTATGACAGGAACTTACTACGGGTAAAGCGAGATTCCCTACAAACCCGATATGACGCCTTATGTGGAACGGTAAGGATCATCCACAAAAGGCAGAAGGAGCGTTCTCATTGAATCCAAGCGGCAGTGTGCCTCGTATGAAACAGGATAGAAAGGGAAGAATGCCGTGCAAAAGGCGGGACGAATCTGTCACAGCATAATTTGGCTATTTCGGGATAAATGAGTAACTTTGCAACCGAAAATGCGAAAAGGATTCCCCGTAGGGGAAGAAAGAGAAAACTGAAAGTATGAGTGATTCAACCATAACAACTGAGCAACAGTTTAAGGACGTGATGAAAGAATGCCGGTCCTTGTTCAGGAAGAAACTGCATGATTATGGAGCTTCGTGGCGGATCCTACGTCCGTCATCGCTGACCGACCAGTTATTCATCAAGGCAAAGCGAATCCGTTCTCTCGAAATCAAGAAGGAATCCTATGTTGGGGAAGGTATCCGTCCAGAATTCATCGCCTTGATCAACTATGGGATCATTGGGCTGATCCAGCTTGAGAAAGGTTTTGTCGACGAAGTGGACATAACCCCGGAAGAAGCTTTGGTACTCTACGACAAACATGCGCAAGAGGCCTTGGAGCTGATGCTCAAGAAAAATCACGACTACGATGAGGCATGGAGGGCTATGCGTGTAAGCAGCTATACCGACTTTATCCTAACCAAGATACAAAGAGTAAAAGAGATTGAGGATATCCATGGACAGACACTTGCCTCAGAAGGGGTAGATGCCAATTACATGGACATCATCAACTACGCAGTTTTTGGAGCTATAAAATTGAAGGAAGAAAAAGATTGAAGACCCGGTACACGATTAAAACAATTGCAGTAAACTTCTGCAGGCTCGTTTTGGCTGTTACATTCATCTTTTCTGGATATGTAAAAGCAATTGATCCCTTAGGTACCCAGTACAAAATACAGGACTACTTGGGCGCAGTGGGGTTGCAAGGCATTATCCCCGACTGGATCACGTTGCTGACCTCCATTGGACTTTCTGCCTTGGAATTTTCGCTGGGCATCTTCCTCCTATTTGCCATCCAAAGAAGGGTCGTCACCAAGTTGATTGCTGTTTTCATGGCATTGATGACTTTGATCACTTTATGGTTGGCTCTCTTCAATCCCATCAAAGACTGCGGTTGCTTCGGGGATGCGGTCAAATTGACCAACAACCAGACACTCACCAAGAATGTCATCTTAATGGCATGCGCCTTAATCGTTGCCAAATGGCCCTTGCAAATGTTTCGGCTGATGTCGAAGAGCAACCAATGGATCGTCATCAATTATACGGTATTGTTTATCTTGATCTCCAGCGGATATAGTTTATACAAACTTCCCCAGTTTGATTTCCGCCCCTACCACATAGGAGCCAACATCAAGCAAGGCATGGAAATGCCGAAAGGTGCGCCTCAACCTGTATTCGAAACAACCTTCATCTTGAAAAAGAATGGAGAGGAAAAAGAGTTTACCCTGAACAACTATCCGGATTCCACATGGGAGTTCATAGACAGCAAGACGGTGGAAATAGAACCTGGATATGTCCCTCCCATCCATGATTTCACCATTGAGAGGCAGCCCGACAGGAAAGATATCACCCAGCAGGTCTTAGCGGACAAGGGATATACGTTCTTACTTATCTCCCCCCATCTTGAGAATGCTGATGACACCAACTTTGGGGACATTGATGCCATCTATGAGTATGCACAGCAATATCATGTGCCTTTCTATTGCCTGACAGCAAGCACAAAAGATGCGATCCAGCGGTGGATAGACATCACGGGGGCGGAATATCCGTTCTGTACCACAGACGAGACGACATTAAAGACCATTATCCGAAGCAACCCTGGACTGGTCTTACTCAAGAACGGGACCATCATCAGGAAATGGAGCCATAATGAACTCCCCAAGGAATCCAAGCTCACCGCTCCACTTGACCAATTACCGATCGGTTCCATGCCCCATGACAGCATTCCCAAGAAAATCCTTGAGATCCTGTTATGGTTTGTCCTGCCACTCTTCTTGCTGACATTGGCCGACCGGTTATGGGCTTGGACAAAATGGTTGAAAAAGAAAGAAAACGAGAATAGGATATATCAACTTTTTAATAAGAAAAAGAAAATGAGAAAGAAAATTGTAGCAGGCAACTGGAAAATGAACAAGAACCTGCAAGAAGGTGTAGCTTTGGCTAAAGAGATCAACGATGTATTGGCAGCAGACAAGCCCAATTGCGGAGTCATCATCTGCACTCCGTTTATCCATTTGGCAAGTGTTGCCCAAGTGATCGACCAGAATGTGGTAGCCTTGGGCGCAGAAAACTGCGCAGACAAAGAGAAGGGAGCCTACACAGGTGAGGTTTCTGCTGAGATGGTGAAGAGCACTGGGGCTCAATATGTAATCCTCGGTCACTCTGAGCGTCGTCAGTACTATCACGAGACAGCCGAGATTCTGAAAGACAAAGTACAGCTTGCATTGGCAAATGGCTTGAAGGTTATCTTCTGCTGTGGCGAGACCCTGGAGGAGCGTGAAGCCAACAAGCAGAACGAAGTCGTAAAAGCTGAGCTTGAGGGAAGCGTGTTCAACCTTTCCGCTGAGGAATGGAAGAATATCGTCCTGGCTTATGAACCCATCTGGGCCATTGGCACTGGAAAGACTGCCACTTCCGACCAGGCAGAGGAAATGTTGGCATACATTCGCTCGATCGTAGCAGAGAAATATGGCAAAGAGGCTGCTGAGGACACGACCATCCTGTATGGTGGTTCCTGCAAGCCATCAAACGCTCCCGAATTGTTTGCAAAGCCTGACATTGACGGAGGACTGATCGGTGGCGCTTCTTTGAAGGCAGCCGACTTCAAGGGCATCATCGATGCTTGGAAGAAGTAATCATACATCAGGGCAGTGTCTTAGCACTGCCCTCCTTTACCCAATAGATAATAAACAATGAAACCATTCGTCACTTTTTTGATCATCATCTTATGTGCTGCGACATCTGTCAATGCCCAGACATTCATGGAACACCTGAGGAAAAACGTGCAGGGACAAGGAACGGTCACGGTCACGCAAAGCAGGGAAATTGATGCATTGGTCAACGGAAGTCAACAAGTCAGCCAAACCGGAAAAACGGAAAAAGGCAAGACCACTGTATCCAGCCAGAAAGTGCCTTTAACAGCAGTGTCATCCCAAAAGGATACGACCCATAAGACAAAGAACACGACGAACAACACAAAACCAACTGCCACCGAAAAAGAAAGAAAAGCCGTTCAGGAACAGCATCCGCTCACAACGGAACAGCATAAGTCGGAAATCATGCAAAAGGACGACTCCGCCAAGAGAGCGGAAGCCAACCGGACAGAGAGACCCAACCGTACTGAATCATCTCAGGAAGAAGATGATGAGATGGAAATCCCTACTGTCGACATGAGAAAGAAGGTGATGCGGAAAAGCTATAAGGTAAATGGATACCGCGTCCAAGTATTCTCTGGTGGAAACTCAAGACAGGACAAGATCAAGGCACAGAAAGCTGGGAACGATGTCAAGATGGCTTTTCCTGAACTCCCCGTGTACGTACATTTCTATTCTCCGAAATGGGTTTGCCGCGTGGGCAATTTCAAAAGCTATGAGGAAGCCCACCGCGTACTCCAGAAAGTCATGAAGATGGGATACCGGTCGGCTACCATCCTGAGGGGGAAGATCACTGTACAAGACTAATCAACAGATAAAAATGAATCCAGAAACAGAATTTCGCGAGGGATTGGATGAACTCGCATCGCATTATAAAAGCATCTTAGAGTTGTTGGGCGAGGATCCGAACAGAGAAGGACTGGTCAAGACCCCCATGCGGGTCGCCAAGGCCATGCAAATCCTGACGCGAGGATACACACAGGACCCACACAAAGTCCTGACCGACGCATTGTTCGAAGAAAAGTACAACCAAATGGTAATCGTCAAGGACATCGACTTCTTCTCTATGTGCGAGCATCACATGCTGCCTTTCTATGGGAAGGCTCATGTAGCCTACATCCCCAACGGCTATATCACGGGACTCAGCAAGATAGCACGAGTCGTGGACATTTTCAGCCATCGACTGCAAGTACAGGAAAGAATGACCCAGCAAATCAAGGACTGCATCCAAGAGACCCTAAAGCCACAAGGTGTCATGGTGGTGATCGAAGCCAAGCACATGTGCATGCAGATGAGAGGCGTAGAGAAACAAAACTCGATCACGACAACCAGTGATTACAGTGGCGTATTCAATTCCCTGAACACCAGACAAGAATTCATGAGTCTCCTCAGAGGGGAATCAAAACGTATCTGATCATGTTAAAATTCTCAAAAAAGTGCGACTTTACCAAGGGAAAGATGCAAGTTTCTTGAGGATGGCACATTATATGATAAACAACAAAATATTAACAAAAAACATAGAACAATGAAAAATTTAAAGAACTACGTAATGTTATTCGCCTGCCTTTTGGTAGCCTCGATGACATTAACCTCCTGTCTGAATGATGATGACAACACCCAAAATTACAAGGTACTGACCCAAGCTGAGAAATCTCAGGTCATGATGGCTGTCAGCGGAACCTATACAGGAAAGATGAAATATTACACCAATTCCACTTATAGCAGTGCAGATTCCGTCTCAACATCCTGGAGGATCACCTCTGACTCTACCTTCGTAACGCGGTTCCCCATGGAAGCCGTCGAGGGATTTATCGATGGACAAGACAACAAATCAGACATTGCTTCCATCGGAATGGTCACCTTGAAGGGCAAGACTTACTTAGGAAACTATATGCTTGAAAATTACTGGGCTCAGTCGTATTACCAATTGGGATTGGAAATAGAGTCAGTGACTGCCACCACCGCAAGTGGAAAAACTGTCAAAATCGAATTCTACGACACGGGCATGCAGTTAGGTTCCTACTCACTGGTCTATTATCCTATGATTGAATATTACAGCAACCAGTCCAGTGCCTACATTCTGATCAAGAACATTGAATACGAAGGCATGACCTACCCCATCAATGCACCCTTCATGTTAGGCGGTAAAAAATAAGGTATCCACATGAAATTTATATCATGGAACGTCAACGGTCTGCGCGCATGCGTGAAGCCGAAGACCGGGAATGACGACCCGAAATACGACAGTAAGGGCTTTGAAGCATACTTCAAAGCCCTTGATGCTGATGTGTTCTGTCTACAAGAAACCAAAATGCAAGAAGGGCAACTCGACCTGCAGTTTGACGGTTATGAGTCCTACTGGAACTACGCTGACAAGAAAGGCTACTCTGGTACTGCCATCTATACCCGCATTCACCCACTACATGTTACCTACGGCATTGGGATCGACCTTCACGACCATGAGGGAAGAGTGATCACCTTGGAATTTCCCGATTTCTATTTGATCACCTGCTATACCCCTAATTCCGGGGAGACGCCCGCGCCTCCAACGAAGAACATGCCCAAGCGACTTCCCTACAGAATGGAATGGGAAACTGATTTCCAGGAATACCTGAGGAAATTGGATGAGAAGAAACCGGTCATCCTCTGTGGCGACTTGAATGTTGCACATGAGGAGATCGACGTGTCCAATGCTGACAAGCACCGTAAGAATCATGACGCTGGGTTCACAGACCAGGAAAGGGAGAAAATGGATCTCTTTTTGAAGAGTGGGTTCACAGATACCTTCCGCCAACTGTATCCGGAGCAAGTCACCTACAGCTTTTGGACCTATCGTGGATTCTGTCGCCCCAAGAACTTAGGATGGAGACTGGATTACTTCATCATCTCCAACCGGCTGGCCGACCGGCTCCAGGACTCCCTGATCCATACAGAGGTCATGGGATCGGACCACTGCCCAGTGGAACTGGACCTGAAATAAAATGCCCATCATTCTTTTGCGCAATAAAAAAGGAGCTCTTTCCAATGAGAGCTCCTTAAAGGATTTAGTAATGTAATGTATCAATTATAAGAGAGATTTAATCTCAGAGAGAGAATGCTTTTGAATTGTTCCATCCGGACGGGTTACCGTGAAGTAATCGTGGACTGAAACCCCATTTCTATACTGTACGACCGCGATACTGCCATCACGCATCTGAAGGGTGAAATAGCCCTCGCGCTTGCCGTTCTTGTAAGTACCATGAAGCTTCTCCTTCCCATTACTGTAATAAGTAGTCACCTCACCGTCCAAGATACTATTATTATCATTACTTAAATCAATGAACTTATAGCCACCTTCGGCACGAAGAGTACCGTTCAGATAGAAGTCCTGGAAAACGTCACGCTTCTGCAAACCAAGACCTTCCGTCATGAGCAGACGATAATAGCTGGCATCACTCCGATCAGAAACCGTCAAATGGTTAGCTGAATAGTAAATTGTGTCAGCCACAACTGTAACATTCTCAAAATGCTTGCGACCGTAGGATGCTACTGTCAGCAAAGCCATTACTGAAATAAGAAATAACTTCTTCATTTTATTGCTTGATATTTAGGTTCCTTTTTATTTTCGGATGCAAAGGTATATATTCATCCGCAAAATATGCAAGTTTTTAACTTTATTTTATCATTTATTTTCATTCGCCAATTGACTATCAATGAAATGAGAAACAAAGAACGAAAATATCAAGTTTAGGACCTAATTTCTAACAAAACGTAAGTTGACGCAGACTATACTCACCGATATTCCCCACATGTCTTTACACTTTGTTATTCAATAAGAGAAAATCAAGAAATAGAAGATTCACTCGCATAGATTATAAATAGACAATATATGTAAATATTATTTATTCATATTCAGTTTGAGAACAGGAAAGGGCTTCCCGCGTGCAAGTTGCAAGCGAGAAGCTGTTTATTGCTGACGAAATGACAGAGGAAGACTAATCCTGACATTCACTTTCTGCCCGTCCTTCTCCCCAGGAATCCATTGCGGCATCCCTTTCAAGATGCGAACGGCATCGCGATCCACGGCTGGAGAGAGGGCATCAACGATGCGGACATCACGGACGAAACCTTCCTTGTCAATGAGGACAGAAGCAACTACCTTGCCCTGACGATCCTTTAAATCGCCTTCATCAGGATAAGTAATATTGTGCAAGATATACTTCCGCAAGGCTGTGGCACCTCCACGGTAAGAAGGAGCCTGGTCCACCTTATTATATATAGGCTCCCCTTGGTACAAGCTGTCTGATGAGTAAGGAGAGGGGACGCGGGCAGGAACAGACATCTCCAATAGCTTTCGGCAACTCTTCGTCAGGAAATTGCGCATGGAGGACAGTGGGATAACCGACAGGAAAGGTTGAGCCGCATCAGCTGTAAGGAACGCTCCCTGCACGATAACGGCATCCATTCCCAAGCAAGCGTCCGAGACTTGCAACCCATACAAGTCGCCATCAGGACGCCCTTGGAGGGAGTGTGACAGCAATAAAGCTGCCAAGGCATACTCATCAGAGCTCGACCGGAGGATATTCTTTGAGGTCAAGACTTGCTGGTGGATGAGATCATAGGTCACCAACATGGACACCGAACTGGACTCCCCCTTCGAATTCCTGCCTGCTTCCACCGTTTTAGAAAGGCTAAAGGATACATATCGATTAGCCAAATGCCCCATTTCCTTCAACTCGCAAGTGATATAGTTGAACTTATGGTCATCAGGCAGTGTGGCAAAGGCTGTTACGGGAGTGCCATACTTACTCTTGAAACGCAGATAGGCACTATCGAAACGATCAGCATCCACGTCAAAGAGCTGCTTGGCAAGAAAGGCCTGCAAGGGCTTCAAATCGGAATAATCCATCATGGCAGGCCACTCTAAGTCGACATCGATCACATTGGTCTCGTCCCCATCATGATAGAGAAGATGCTCCTTCTGATAGATCACCTCACATTTTTGGATATTGACCGGTTCCTGGGCTGGGACATACAAGGCACTGAAACAAAGCAGTGCGAAAACGAAAAAGATCCTTTTCATGTCAATGCTTTTTAAATTTCATCTCACCTGTGAAGCTGATCCCATCACGCTCCCGAGCTGTAATATCCAGGCTGACCTGGCCATTGTCATAGACATCCAACTGATATTGGTAAGCATCCTCTTCATACTTAACTCCTATCATGACCCGGGTCATGTCCTTTTTAGCGCGATAAGCATGATACTGCGAGATCGGTACGGAGAAGTTCAGTCCAGTTCCTCCTCCATAAGGGAGACGATAAGCGCGCCCGAAATACGGGAGGTAAGAGATCAGGCTGTCGTTCCTGACCGTGACATCATAGCCATATTCCAAAGTCTTGCCGGGTCCACGACGCGGGTAGACATAATTGATGCCAATCGTATAATCGCGATTTTCCAAAGCCTTTGAGACGGCATTCGCCTGAAGCTCCTGCCGTGCCGCTTTCTCTGTCGGCGTCAACTTCGTGGCGCACGACACGCACAAGACGGCGATCATCATACACATGAGAATTTCTTTCTTCATTCTATAATCCTATTTATAGGAAGCTATCCTTCGGATGGAGAAGCGTATCCCTACCCTTCCTTCAACCTACCGGAAAACCTCTTCAATTGACTCACGTTGCAAAGATAGGAATTTTATCTTGAAAGACGCAATGAAAAAAGAGGAAAAGGATCCTGAACTGGCAAAAACAAAGGCAGCCCGCGCGGGACTGCCTCTGCATCAATCGAATCATAACAATACTTCAAGAAATCAACTCTAATGATATTCCTCTTCAATCTTCGGGGCATGGTCCTGTCCACTACCATAGCGATGATACTCAAAGGCTATACTCTGCTCCTTGAGATAATGGATGAGTTCCACGCGTCCCTCCTTGACCGGCACCTCGGTAGCGATAAATTTATTCGTGTCGGCAGCTCGCTTGTAGAGTGCTTCCGGGATATCCGGCGAGCAGGTACGAATGCGCTCATAGTTTGGCATCGTGGCAATGAAGTCATCTAAGGTCTCCTTTTTCAAGGTGGCTCCTACCTTCTTGAGATCATCCTCCAAGCCTTGCCGGTTGTCATCCGGGGCGATGCTGACGGTAAGTGGCGTGCCACAGAGATGGGCAGCCATCGCCACCATGAGAGCTTGGTCGACAGTATCGTCCTTGAACAGGCGCAAGGCCATTCCCCCTTGCAGCGGCAAATAGCGGAACACATTCTGCTCACCACTACACTGATTCCAGTCACGCGGGTCACGGAACTCCTGCTCCCAAGCCTCGGCATAGCTCTTGCGATAGTCTGTCTTCGAGCCTTTCTTGTCAGTGATCACAGTAAACTGCTGGCAGTAGTTGGGTCCACCCGCCTTGATACCCGGTCCAAAGGCGGAGAGTTTCATCCCGCCGAAAGGCTGGCGGTTGACAATCGCGCCCGTGATGCCACGGTTGATATAGAGATTTCCTGCCATGATGGTATCACGCCAATGTCTGCGTTCGTTCTCATCGAGGGTCTGTATGCCCGAGGTCAGACCGTAGTCCAGTCCATTAACGAGTCGGATCGCCTCATCCAAGGTATCGAAGGGAGCAACGGAGAGCATCGGACCGAAAAGCTCTGTACGGAAAGAGAAGTTCTTGGGACTGACTCCCATTTTCACGGTTGGTGCTAAGATATACTTCTTCTTGTCAATGAAGCGAGGCGGCACTAACCATGACTCGCCGGGTTCCAATTCATTAAGGGCATGGAGCAACTTCTCGTTTTGATTGGTAATCATCGGTCCTACGATGTTGCCAGCATCCCATACACCGCCCACCTTCAGGCTGGTCGCGCAGTCCTTGAGCTTCTCACGGAAGTCGGGACGCTCGTACACTGACCGCTCCACCAACAGCAAAGAGCAGGCAGAGCACTTCTGTCCTGCATTGCCGAACGCGGAATGGCACGCGCACATAATGCCGTGATCCATGTCGGCGGAAGCCGTGATGATGATGGCATTCTTGCCACCGGTCTCTGCAGACAGTGGCATATCGGGCTTCGCCTTGAGAATAGACTGTGCCGTCTCAGTGCCACCCGTGAGGATGATATGCTTGATCTCGGGTGCCTGGGTCAGCTTGGGAAGAGCATCCCTTTCCGTGATGACCACCTGCAAGGCCTCCTTAGGCACACCAGCACCCCAAAAGGCCTGGGCGAAAAGCCATCGGGGCTGCCACCGTAGCTGGTTTCAGGATCACGGTATTGCCTGAAGCCAAGGCAGCCACGATACCACCACATGGAATCGCGCAAGGGAAGTTCCAAGGTGAGATGACAAGTACCGTGCCCTTGGCTTGGATGTCGATATCCTTCAAGGCATAGAATTTCTTCATCGACGTCGTATAGAACCGGCAATAGTCAATGCCTTCCGACACTTCCACGTCACCCTCGACAACGGTCTTTCCCGTAATGGCACACATGCAACCAATGAGATCGCCTCGCAAGTCGCCTAAGCGGTTCGCGGCATCATACATGATCCGGTGCCGTTCCTCAATGGTGGTCTCACGCCAATGACCTGGGTCTGCGGCAGCGATCTTGATGATCTCTCCCACTTGCTCGGCATTCGCCCGAGACATCTCACAGATCTTTACCTCTTCCTCCTGACTACGATCAAAATAAGAATAGCGATTGTCGTTCACCACCGTCTTATCACCAATCTGCGTAGGGATGATGGCTGGCTTGTCAGTCGCGCTTTTCTTCCATTTCTTAAAGATATCACGTTGCCATTCCTGGTTGCATTCGCGGTCGAAATCCGTGTCCTGTTCATTCACCATCACCTCCTGTGGGGGCATGGGGACATAAGGCTTGCGACGATCTTGGGTACGGGTGGGCGTATGCGAAAGGTTATCCTTGATCGCATAGGCTTCCTCAAACTGCTTACGGAGGAACTCCCAAGTCTCCGTACCTGGCTTAAGGTTGAACGAATGGGTCAGGAAGTTGTCGGGAGCTGTGTTTTCATCCATCCTGCGCACAAGGTATGACACGGCATAGAGGAACTGCTCGTCGTGGACGACAGGTGCATAGAGGATGACATGGTTGCCGAGCTTCTTCTGCGCACGCCAGACATGGTCGGCCATTCCTTCGAGCATCTCAAAGCAGAACGTCTCCTTTGGCGTATGGTATTTCTGCGTGAGCAGATAGGCATAGGAAATGGTATAGAGGTTGTGTGATGCCATGCCGATGTGCAGATACTGTGCGTTCTCAGGCAACAAGCCCCGTTCGATGATGTGCAGATAGTTGGCATCCACTTCTGTCTTGTTGGGTCGCACTGGAGAAGGCCAGCCACGCAGGGATGAGGTAACCGTCTCCATGTCTAAGTTACAACCTTTGACGATACGCATCTTGATCGGGGCTCCGCCACGCTGGCAACGCTCCTTGGCGAACGATAGCAGGTCACTCTGGAAGTCCCATGCGTCGTAAAGGTAGGCCTGCACGACGATCCCGGCGGAATAATGGAGGAATTCCGGCTTTGACAAGGTAGCCTTAAACACGCGGATGGTCAAGTCGAAGTCCTTGTATTCTTCCATGTCGAGGTTGACAAACTTCGGGTGCTTCTCCCCTTTCTCATCCACATAAGGATAGTCGATGGCAGTCTGATACAGCGTAGACATGCGCCTCACCAATTCCGGGAAGGACTCTTCATAGTTCAAGGCATGGGTCTGGGCATAGATACCCGAGATCTTAACCGAAATATAGTTGATGTCAGCCTGCTTGAGGGCTTCGATGGTATTCTCGTAACGGCGATCCGCCTCCTCGTTTCCAAGCACCACCTCGCCGAGGAGGTTAACATTCTGCCCGATGTTCTCGTGGTTCCGCTCAGCCAAGTGCTTGGTCAGGGCCGGCCGTGCGGCATTGAGGATGACACGTGAGGTGTCAGAACGAAGGCGCTTCTTGATAATGGGAATGGCGATAGGATAAAAATGATAGCCAAAGGAATAGTACATCTTAAAAAGCCACCTGTCACGGGCATTAAGAAACTCGGGGACGCCAAACTCGCCGATGAGCGTCCTAATGCGCAGGGCGAGCTTGCGATTGTCGCGTATCTGCGAGCTCTCATCAAGCATCTTGACAAGGAATCTCTTGTCTTCCGGACGCTCAACCATCGTGGCATACATGTTCTGCTCACGACGCTCTTCGGGTGTAATACTCTCTTGGCTGGCAGTATATAACTTCATGAGCCAAGACTCTACTTCCTGGATAGTTACCTTTTCCATAATATGTGCATGTTTAATCGTTAGAAATGTGATGAAAACTTTAAACTCAACAAGTTACCAGACATCACTGTTTCGTAGGACTAAACATGACGGCTCTGTATCGGTGTAGCTCCGATAAGGCCTGCCTTGAAAATGTGTCAAAAAAGAACCTGTTCATCTCTCTTACTCATTTGGTCCATAACTTACTCAGTTGCAAAAATAAAAGAAAATATCATAAGTTACAAATAAAATGAAACTTTTTTTCTCTAAAAAGTTATCAAATCGAACGAATTAGCAAGGATATCATTCCAAAATGAGTATAATATATAGTTCTTATGGATCATCCAATGTAATGAGAGATACGCTCCCTTTGCAGCCAGCAGAATTCCACTATTTCTATAGGGGTCATCTCCTGTTTTACAGGAGGTCATCTATTGGCTCGCAATAGGCCATCTCCTGCCTCCTAAAAGGTCATCTCCAACAAGGCGAAAGGTCACCTCCTAAAAGGCATGTGACACTGCCATGTGTAGATGATCGTGTATCCCCTTTCAAGAAACATGACATTTCCCAAAGGTCGACATGTGACAAAGTCAGATGCCCACGGAGAGAAGAGTCCATCAGGAGATGGCGAATGTTCCTTCAGCAGAATAGGAAAGAGGATGGGATTACAATCAAAGGAAAAATAAAAGGAGCCGTAATCAAAAGACTGACGGCTCCTTTCTCATCCGTCGGGATTAGCAGAAAACCGAGATCCTGATTGGTCACACCTAACTCACTGATAATCAATAGGCCAAGAATTTCAATAAACGCTTTATTTGCCGAGTTTTCACCGAGATTTTCATGCGCTAACAAGCTATCATTCAAACAATTATATGATTCTGTCATGCAATTATTTGAATAAAATGTCCTTTTTCTTCGCTTGCCGCACATGATCAGTCGACCGCCATACTTACATCACTTTGGGTATAGCGGTATCACCAGGCACCGTTTTATTGTTCCCAGGTTGTGTTAGCTCGAGCAATCTGTTTGTCAGTTGTTCATTCTGCCGAGTCAGACGATCAATGATGGCGTGCAGCTTCTTTATATCTTTGTCTGCATCCAACATGGGCGTTGGCAGCTGCCCCATCACGAAGAAATTCGCATCGTACTTGCCATCGAAAGCCTTTATAATATCCTCAAGAACGTCAACCCGAAGGTTTCTTTCCTTGCCGATCACGCTCCTTATCGTGTTGTCCGGTCGATGGCATTTCCTTGCCAAAGAGGACACAGTATGCCCTTCTTGCTCCATTGCATACTTGATTCTCTGATTAACAGTCTCCAATTCTTCCATTTCCACTATAGTTTAAGGCAATTCACGCGACAATTAAAAATAATCACGCAATTATTTGCTTAATTAAAATAATTGTGCGATATTTGCACCGATATAAAATATTCACATCGCTAAAATACAACAATTATTCCATATAACAATGAAGAAACAGGAAAAAATGACATTCAGAGATTACATGAAATCCTTGCCCAACAAAAGGCAGGACGCAATCCTTATGCTGAAAGACGAGTGCTGCGTAACGCTGGCTACAGTCTACCGTTGGGTAAATGGATCAGCCGTGCCTGACAGGTTAAAGCGCAAGGTCATAGCCAGATCGCTTGGCATACCGGAGGAATATCTATTCCCGGAAAATGAACGGCATGAGAAAGCATGAATATCCCCCACAAGAATGTTCCGTCTGCGCTGATGGGCGGAATAGCATCAACGGACGCTGGTGCAGAAAGTTGAAAAAATATGTCCAATATGACAAAACAAAACCATGTAAAGGTTGAATAACGAAAAATCAAAATCAAACAAGAATGAAAATAGCTGAAATGGAAAAGCAGATCGACCGCCTCGGTCTGGAGAAATTGGAAGTAAGACTGACAAAAGGAAGTGAAGTAGACATTTTCATCTGTGCCATAAAGGATGATGACCCTGAGAACAAGAACGATGATAGGCACATAGGGAATATCGTAGTCTTCACCGGAGACGGTCGATGCTGGGAAACTACGCCTCTTGCATATTGGAGCAAAGACGATGACTTTGACGTAATTCAGGTCGGCGGAATAAATGGTCTTTCAGAACCAGAAAGCATTAATGGATATGAGTTGGAGCGCATTCCTCAGCGCGACCTTGATGCATTGCTGGTGTAAGTCTTTTCCGCCATCGGGACGGTGAGCTATTTTTGTAGAGAAAACGATAAGATTATGATTAAAGTTGAAGATATCTTGAATGCCACCCACGGAGGGCTCGACATCATCCTCGATTGCTATCCCCAGGCGAAGGATTGCGTGAATACGAAGAAACACTTTGCCATCCGCAACGAGCGCACGCCATCAGCAAACCTGCGTGAGTTCGATTCCAAAAGATATGGCAGGATCTGGCAGGTGACAGACTTCGGTGGTGATGGCAAGGGCGAGAACGGCATCAGCGTGTACATGAACTATAAAGGCATGCGACAGAGCCAGTTCAACGAGGCACTGCTGCAACTTGCCGCCCAGTACGGAGTGAAGGACGAGCTTGACCATACATTCAACAAACCGGATATCCGCCAGCGCGATGCCAGGCAGGATGAGACGGACGGATCGCGCTCTTTCGAGCTAAATGAAAAGTTTACCGAGGAGGAACTTCATATCCTTGGTCCTAAGGTGACCCAGGGCACCGTCGATACGCTGCACTGGTATTCGGTAAAATGGATCAGCAACGTGAAGAACCGCAAGGCAACGGTGAAATACTCCAATGCCCACTATCCCATCTTCATGCGTGAATGCTTGGTTAGGGAAGGGGGAAATGGTCAAGAAGAAATCAAGTTCTACAAGGTTTACGAGCCACTGAACTGCGAGAAAGGATTCCGTTTCTCATATACGCCTGCAGGGAAGAAACCTCAGCGTTATATCAACGGTCTGTCAGAGCTGAAGGATGCATACCACAAAATGAATGCCGAGGAGGAAAAGGAATGGCAGCGCACCCACGACGATGACAAGCCTTATAAAGAGAAGAAACTGCCGGAAGCATTCATCTGTTCCGGTGAGCGTGACTCGCTCTGCTGCCAGTCGATGGGCTATCATCCGCTTTGGTTCAACTCTGAGACCTACCGGCTCTCAGCCGATGAATACCGTGAGATCATGAAATATGTCGATGTGCTGTATAACATCCCTGACATAGACGAGACCGGCCGCCGCAAGGGAACAGAGCTGGCACTGACATACATCGACATCCATACCGTCTGGCTCCCCGACTGGCTGGCCGAATATAAGGACAACCGCGGCCACAGCCGCAAGGACCTGCGCGACTGGATGGCACTGCGATCAGAGAAGAAAGACTTCAAAAACCTCATGGCCAATGCCCTGCCCGCAAGATTCTGGGTGGAATGGCTCACCAAGGACGGAAAGAAGAAATATGAGATAGACACCGCATGTCTCTACAATTTCCTTGCCTTGAATGGTTTCCGTGCGCTGAAGGACGACAACAGCGACAACCCGGAATACATCTATATCGACGGCAATGTGGTGAAGAGAATCAAGGTGGGCGAGATAAGACAGTTCGTCATCAAATGGGTTCTCAACCATCATAAGGGCCGCGACATCCTCAACCTGGTACTCAACTCCCCCC